>Ga0209373_10000563_pt1 | contig 57860 bp, 50 predicted proteins | sample Higcelweek5metaG_FD_187173 | JGI IMG/M metagenome (GOLD analysis project Ga0209373, IMG submission 187173) | Freshwater pond sediment microbial communities from the University of Edinburgh, under environmental carbon perturbations - High... | ecosystem: Environmental > Aquatic > Freshwater >... | reverse complement strand
AACTCTTAATATCAAAGATTCTTTAAAACGTAAGAAAACAGTAACTTATTCGAGGTTGTAGTGACCAAATTTTTTACACATATGCAGTAATACCAATGGATTGAATCACATTAAGTCGAAAGATGGGTTATTATATTAAATACAATTAATCTTTTACATTCATCTATCGCAAAATTCCGTTAAAGCGTTCGGTATTTTGCTCTGCTAAATGTAAGATTAATAATGTATTTAATATAGGTGATTCCAAAAAAATAAACTGGTCAACTGGCGATTTCAAAAATACTGATTTAATTACTTTTCGCCTTTTGTTTATTCAAGTATCTTTCTTTTAACTTTTAAGAAATCAAGTATTGCATAAAAAATCCGAAGTGTTACTTTTGGATCACTTGTATTTTCTGTATGCTCAATAAGTTTAATAAAGGCTTTTTCTGCTTTGCGATGGAAACTATTAAAATAACCACCTTGCAATCCATAGCATCCATATGATATTAACCAAGCAAAGCAGGTGCGATTTAATTGTGATAACTTATTTTCTGTTGCCTCATCTAGCCATACTTGGGCAAGCACAATTATTGTCATTTCTGGGCAGCTTGGTGATACATGTTCAATAAAAGTTTTATCTGTCGATTTATTAATTAATTCAGTTAGTGTTATTAAATTGCTTTTCCCGAAACTTAAATCCTTTCTCACCAAATCACGAATTGTGGACATATTAAGAATAGCATTATAATAATCATTATTACCATGGTGGCTTTATACTTTATTATAGTTAGCTTGAAATCAGTTTCCTTGCAAATATTCTTGCACCATTTATTGCTGTTTTTGTCTGAAATGATGGTATTTCCTTTTAATCTTAGGCTACCCATCAAAACACAAAAATTCATTTTCTTAGCTCCTCTTATTTTATTCGCTTTATTCATAACTCATCCCTAACAACCCGACACGGAAAGCATTGATCTGTGCGCGATTTTATATATCTAGTGCATTTGCGGCACTTGTCATATACACCTTTTGTATATACAAAAAGTAAAACTGTCATATCATTTTCACAAAACCTTAACAATTTCCCAATAAAATAATTATATCATTTTTATATACCAATACCACTTTTTACTTTTGTTATGCTTTATTAACGAAATCATAAAAATGTTATGGTATAAAGGGGACGTTAATATGACTTTTACAATTGAGGAGTTAGCTTTTTTATATGTATAATGCCAATACTAGTGGGAATACGAAAAAAGGGATCGAAAACATTCTTCCACTTCTTGATGAATATCAGCGAATATTTAGCATTCCTTTGAAAAAGACACATCTTATGGAATCCTCATATATGAATACTGATGGTGTTAATTACTATCGAATTCCATTTCTCTCAGCTCAATAAAGGAAATGTTCCTCCTGTATTTTTTTATATCGCCTTTAACAAGAAACCACCTATGAAAGAATTTACGCTGATGCTCGTCTTGATGTATTCGGATATCTTTTGCTATATTTAGTTTCATATTATAATATTATAATAACTTATCTTGTTGAGATTATGCTCAAAGAAATTTCATATAATCACCAAATTAGACCACCTTTTATATTTCATTAGGAGTTTATTAATGTGGAAGGTATATTAAAAGCTGATTATTTCCATATACAACAGTTTAAGTTTGCTATATATTCAAACACTAATATTCCTTACCTAGAAAAACTATGTTTTTCATTATGCTCCTCAGACCTGTTGTGCTGGGAAAGCAGCTTATGTCGAAGGAACAGAATCAACTTCAGGAAATTCCCAGACGAAAAATTTACCTTATTATTGTTTGGTGATAAAGGAAAAGAAAAGCCACCAAGAATAAAAGATGGTGTTTTGTGGACAATTAGTTTCTCTGGTTTTGTAAGAAGAATGTCTGATAATTGTATTGTGGAACTTGGCTAAGCACAATTATTGTCATTTCTGTACAGCTTGGTGATACATTTTCAATAAAAATTTTATCTGTCCATACCTATCGCTGATATTCTGACAAGCGTAGCATCCTTTACAAGGAAAATGCTTTTCTCTGACAAAGTACTGACTATTTTAAAACGATTATAATTATATTTAAAACCACTTTAAAATAAGTTTACAATTCAATGTTTTATACACAAATATATTTACACAATTCTACTCATAGTATAATATAATATTACAAGGTTAAAAATATTGGGGGATACAAAAATGAGTTTGTCAAAAAAACCTGCTTAACTTATCCGATCCAAGGCATGCTATTTTAGAGTTAGCTAAAGGCAAACTTACATCTGACCCTACTAAACATTCAGGAGAAGGTATATTCTTTACTTCAAGAGCTTTTGATAAGTTTGCAATTTTTTCAGGCGACCTTACATTTGCATCTCAAAATTCTTACGATTGGTTGTTTGAAGGAACATTTAGCAAGAAAGGAACTACGGTATTTATGATAATTGATATTAATAGCAACAAAGAACTACGTCAAATATTTGATGAATACACAGATAAAGAAACCCAAGGATTTAATAAGACGATAATACCAGTAAACCTTATAAAGTATGAAGGAATGGAATTAATTTCACGTTCCCAAGCTAAGAGATTGATAAATAGATTTGAAAAATTCCAAGAAATAGTTTTAGATTTTAAAGGTATAGAGCTTATTGGTCAAGCATTTGCGGATGAATTGTTTAGAGTGTTTAAAAATAGCAATCCTCAGATCCACATGAAGGTTATCAACGAAAATGAAAATGTTAAAAAGATGATAAATCATGTTTTAAATTCCAATTAATTATTTTCAAAACATTTTCTTTCAAAAACTGATTTAGCAGAATAAATATCATTTTTGAATCGATTTATATAAGTTACTCATACTCACTAAACCTAATGTCGTCAGTTCAAGTCCGATATAGTTTTTTAAAAAACAATGGCAACAGAATACGTTTATGTTAATAACTACATTAAACGGCTATAGATGTAATTTATTTACACGCTTATAGCCTTTTTCTATTCTTAACTTAAATACATTATACATTAAATAAATTAAAATAGACCACCTTTTATAGTTCGTTAGGAGTGGATTAAAGTGTCTTTTTCCAAAACCCTTATTGCCTTTATCTTGCTAATAAGTAACGAGAGCATTACAACAAATATACCAAAGATTATAAACATTAATCCAATACCACGACCCTGACCTACCCCTATAATCTTACCAATGCTAGATGTAAGAAGTCCACCTGGTACAAGAAGTGGGTTAAAAACTTTGTCAGCGAAAAAACCTGCCATACAATAAGCCAAAGGATACCCTAATTGAGTTATTACAGAAATTAGTGACCATACCCTTCCTTGCTTTTCGTTATCAACATTTTGTCGTATTAATACTTCTGCACTGGTTTGTATGAAGGCAAGGGTATAGAAGAATAAAAATCCTGGAATTACAATCAAGTAAATATTTGATGATACACCCATCAAGGCGTAAAACAAGCCTGCTAGTGCAAGGAATAATGACATTGTTTTTATGTGGTTTTTGCTGCTACCTTTTACACCTATTATAAGACTGCTTACAAGTATTCCAACGGCACAGAGGGATTGAGCTATGCCAAAGCTTTTTGGTGAAGTAAAACCTAAAACCATTGGCCCCATCAATGTTTGCAAGAAACCCATATAGAAGCATATCAGCGTGATAATTACAGCAAGCACCAAAATTCCTTTATTTGCCACAAGGTACTTTACTCCTTCACTAAGTTCCTTTGCAACGCTTGCACTTTCTTGCTTTCTTTCCTTTCTCATCATGGTACGTTTAACTCCAAACACAGTAAATACGGCAACTACGAAAGTAAATATGTCTATTACCAATATGTATTCTATATTCATGAAGCTAAAAAGTATTCCAGCCAAAACTGGAGAAATAAGATACTGTGAAGATGATGCAAGTTGCATCAGGCCGCTTGCTTTTGAATATTCCTCATCCGTCAGGAAGTCAGTTACAGAAGCTTTGTAAGAGGGGTTTTGAACAGCTGCAAATATTGAGCTTATTGCTACCCCTGTATAAATATGCCACACTTCCAAACTACCTGCTATTTGAAATGCAAGAATAAACAATAAACCTGATGCTGCTCCTAAATCTCCTATTATCATCAAAAGTCGCCTGTCATATCTGTCAGCTAGAACCCCACCAATTGGTTTTAGTATGAGTGCTGGCAGGAATGAAAATAACATTATAAGTGAATAGCAAATAGCACTTTGAGTTTTTTGGAAAGCAAATACACCCAGTGTAAATGCGGTTAAACCACTTCCGATGTTTGAAATCAATTGTCCAAACCAAATCATCATAAACTTTCTGAACAAGCTATTTTGAGACATATAATTTTCTCCTTATGATTTCTAGATACTCTGAATTTTTCTTAATTTTATGCATTTACGCTTTTAAGTACTCTTGAAGGTTCTTCTTTAATTCCAAAAAAGAATTCTTTATCCAATACAATAACCAGTAATGATATAACTGCTAAAACAACTGTTACTATCATAATATCAAAATCGCTTGTAAGTTTTAACTGATCAATTGACTGTCCAAATAACCGGGATAATATTATAGATACAACTATCACTGCAGGCATCAATAGAATTATTAATGGTAGATATTTAGGTTTAATTAGCATACAGTTTACTAATTTGTTCTTAAAATCCTTCTTTAAGTCTTTGTTTCTTGATCCGAAAACCATGAACAATGCCGCTACCAATGGACCTAACAAACCAAGTCCCATAAATGTTCCTTCTGCAGCCTCTGAACCATTATTATGGCTTAAGAAGGCTGATATGAACCATGTGGACCAAGTTATAAAAAAGGCAATACCAAAGAATTTTATAGGTTTATAATTATATGTTGTTTTCATTGTCATTTCCTCCTGTTTCGCTTTTAATTATACTTTGTGTCAAAAAATCAAAACTGCCTTTTTCGGCACCAAGTGTTCTTTCTATCATACATCCAGTTGCATTTGCTAGTGAAACATACTTCTCTTGAGACCATTTAAACAGCCCTGAATCAGTCAAAAACTGTGAAGCTGTTAGAAGAAGTTGCACTGATTCCAAAACGTTTTCCAAATGAAATTTTCCTTCTTCTACTCCTTGGTTAACAATTGAAGTAACAATGGGAGATAGTTTTAAAACGGTTTCTACGTTGATTTTTTCATGTAACGCTCTGTTTTCAGGGCTATGAAGTGTTTCAACCATTCTCTTTGCCTCACTTTTGTTTGAACTTTGTGCTGTAAATAATATTCTGAGCTTTTCCATAGCATTCATATCTTTAATTGATGCTACACTTGAAGCATCTTTGACTACTTCTTCTAAAATGTTTTCAACTACTGCGCAAAGTATTTCTTCCTTTGAACTGAAGTAATAATAAAAAGTCCCTTTTGCAATTCCTGTTTTTTTAATTATTGATTCAACACTAGTGGATGCATATCCATTGGTATAAAATAACTCGAGTGCTGCATTTATCAATTCTTTACGACGCTCTTCTGGCTTTTTAACTATTCGTGTCATAGTTACCTCCTGTGTATCTCTGATGTAATTATCATAACATACCGACTGACCGTCAGTCAATAGTAAATTAAAAAAATTTCTTCCACCTTTTAGAATATTTTGCCTTATTCTGAACTATAGAGATTTAATATAGTGGAAGAATTTTTTAAACATGTCTTATTATCAAAGAATAGTTAATTCAGCCATATCGATTTTACACCATTCATTATCGTTATTGTACTGACAAGAAAACTTTACTTCCAACTTTTTGACATTTATTAAATCAATTGCCTGAGATTGTGGTAATGATCCTTTTTCAATATCAATACTTTTTATAAACCTTCCATCGCCCCAAAACTCTAACTTTCCTGGGGTTTTGTTCAAGCTGTCATCAAGACCAATTATGCCTTCAAGTGTTTTATACTTACCATCTAAGTTAAATGCACACGTACACATTTCTTTTGTATTCCACAATGATAAGTTTTGAAGCTGATATCCTTTGTTGTAAGTTTTACCAGCCATAACCATATTTTTGTTGATTTCGAGGTTTTTAATGCTAGGGTCTTTGTATAGCGGTTTTAAAACATCACTTAAATACTTTCTCACACCACCAACAGGCTCCTGCCCCACAAATATGGTATTTGAATCCTTTGCATACTTTACAGGTAATTGACATGATTATGAGAAGAATCTTAATGGAACATATGTCGTTCCTTTATAGTTAAGTGCTTCTGGGACATATGTTTTACCGTTAAAATACTTGTACGGCTTATCACTAGCTTGTCTTTGCGTACCATTGAAAACTATTTTAGTCTGGAAATGCGACAGTATATAACCACCAGCAGCAAAAGCAGGTGTACTTATTAAAAATGTCACAACAACACCTGCAATAAACCCTTTGGTTTGTTTCTTAATTCTTTTCATATGCTTCCTCCTGATAATTCTTTTTTAGTTTTTATTTTGTACCAGATAAAAACAGCTACAAAGGACATCAATTGAGCTGTAATAATCCTTATAATTTGCAATTCATCAGAGCCAGATATTGTAGTCACATGGAGCAAATTTGAAATGATGTTTTTAAAAAAATGCTCTGAAATACCTACCCACAAAACTCCAGTTCCGTGAAACATCATTCCCCATTTAAGACCCATACTGCCAGATAATATAATATAGCTTAGACTCATAAACATCATGTCTGAAAAAGATATTTTTCCATCTATAAAACTTCTAAGTGGCATTACTATATTCCATAATCCAAAAAATAAGGCACCTAGAAGGTTTGCTTTTGTAAATGAGTATTTATTCAAGGCTAGTTTTATAAAAAGTCCTCTAAAAACGCCTTCTTCCATTATCACATTTATAATGTTGAAAAATATGCAGAGAAAAACAAATTGAAACCCTGTGTTTTTAATAAGACTCTCGCTTAATGAAAAACCATTTTTTGATTAATCCTTATAGCTCCTACATTAAAAAGATTTTTTATCAAGTTCCATTTTGAATGATTATTTGATTATTTTAAATTAGATTTTTTCCGATATAAAAAATATGCTGTTTATTGACAAATAAATGAATATTTATGCAAGTTTCAAAATCTCGATATATTGGTTTTTTCAAAATTAATTGCTAACAGGCAGTTGGATGAAAAGTTGTGAAAAATATGTTATATTATTAAAGGAGTAAGTGTATCTTGAAAATTAAGGATGCGGGTTATAATGAATTATATAACTAATATACACTCTAAGTTATGTTATATCTTAATGATATTATTATATAATATACCTTTACTATTAGGTGGTCTAATATATTTAGCATTTAGACCTATCGATTTGATAATGTTTGATTGGGTAAAATTAATAAGACTTCAATATATAATAGGAATTTATAGAGTAGAAATACATGATTTTTACTATATATTACCTTACTATGTTATTTATTCACTACCAACAGGATTGTGGGCATATTCTTTTGTAACAACAATATCAATAATACCAATAGCAAAAAATTACAGAAAATATATGTTTGCTTTATCTTTAGTAATAATATTGGGAAGTGAGATAGGACAATATTTTGGTATCCTTAGTGGTTTTTTTGATTTGGCTGATTTAACAACAAATATAGTATTTGTAATTTTAGCTTTTACAACAATAAAAATTAAGGAGTGGGTGAAATGAAGTTAAAATCAGGAATTGTATGGTTTTTAGCAATAATTTTAGTATTTACATTATTAGCAGTAGGTAGTGCTGATTCAGAGACAGAATCTACATATAGCGATTCGACATCTAAGCCTATATCTTCTACTGCACCAAATAATGTAGAGGACAAACCTACATCAGAAGCTGTTAAAGAAGTACCAAGTAAGCCAGATCTTGAAGTACTAAATGACTCCTACAAATCAGGTGAATATTCTAGTTCTATAATAGGAAGCGTAAAAAATAACACAAATAAAACTTATTCCTACGTACAAGTAGAGTATAACCTATATGATGATTCAGGCGCACAAGTAGGTAGCACTTTTGCAAATGTAAATAATCTTGAGCCAGGTGGTACATGGAAATTTGAAGCAATTATACTAGAAGAGAACGCAAAATCTTATAAACTTAAAGATGTATCAGGATGGTAATCAAAATTTGACGTAATAATAATACTATTATTGTTGTTAAAAAGATCAAAAAGAAAATTTAACTATCGTGTTCAGGCGAAAAAAAATATTTGCGGACCCAAATTTTATTAGAAGATATTATATCTGCAAATTTTTTTGCTTTCGTTTTCTCCAGGGACGGAGGGTCGGTAATGAAAAACCTTAAAACGGCTTTTTATTACCGCTTTTTGTAACTCATTATTTTATTATTCAGCCGATCCTGATTCAAGAAATTTGAGTTACATTTGATTGCAGTCCTTATTTGTTTGGATTATGTAGCTTTAAGTAAATTGAAACAATATATTGTATAATCATTTTTATTCTAATACTGAAACAAGGTTGTTAGAAGCATGTTAGAAATAGAGTAAAATAAAAAGGGGTTAAGAAAATTAAAATTCTCTCAAACCCTTCTGGTGCGGATGACAGGAGTTGAACCTGCACGGTCTCCCACTGGAACCTAAATCCAGCGTGTCTGCCAATTCCACCACATCCGCACATAATTTTAAAGACAAACCATATTATAATAGTGTTTTCCTTATTTGTCAACAAAAAATTTAAAGTATTTTTCTCTAAATAAAACGAGCTGCTGAAAGAAGAGAAATCCCAATAACTACAAGAGCTAAAATAAAGTAAAGTGTAAACTTTAAGAATCTCTTAAGCTTTATTGATTCTCTTCTTTTATAGCCTTTAACTGAATATGTTCTAGGAAGTAGGTCATAATCATTTCCAAACATGCAATCCCCTCCTGGGCAATAAATAAAATAGAAATTTATAACGACTAGATTTATGTATAAATAGAAATTAGAGATTTGATACTTATAAATATTATAACCCTCAGGTTTACATAAAATCTACAGGTGAATTATTCCATGAGTCCTTTCATATTTTTTAAGTAATGTTTAATTTTTTCTTGATACCTTTTGAAAGTGCTGATATATTAAAATTACTTGTATGTTTTTTGATTTGAATTTGATAAATGGTCCCAGAACATATACCTTGTGGAGGATATTTGATGATATATATTATTATTTCACTTGCAGTTGTAGTCTTACTAGGAGTTTCTGTTCTTTGTTACATGTGGTATGAAGCGGGAAATCTTGAAATCAAGCAGCTAAAGTTTACCAAAAGCAAAAAGGGGTTGAAAATAGTACAACTCTCAGATATTCACATTGATCTTTTACGAGTAAAGGCTTCTAAAATTAGTGAAGTAATTGAAAAAGAAGCTCCTGATTTTATAATCATGTCAGGTGATTATATTACAAAGCAACGTAACATTCCAAAATTCATCGATTTTTTGAAAGAAATCAAGAACCACAACACGATATACCTCTGTCTTGGAAATCATGATTATGAGGCATTTTCATGCAAAAGAACAAAGGAGTTTTATGAGTATGTTCAAAAAATCCAGAACCTTGGCATAACAGTATTACACGATCAATGTAAAGTATTTGAGAAAGATTCTGTCAAATACAATGTCATAGGCATTTCTGATTTAAGACGCGGTGAACATGATGTTGAAAAGGCTTTTAAAGACGCTGCTTCTGATGCCAAAATCAACATAGCTTTCTCACACAACCCTGACATATGCTTGTCTATACCTAAAGGTAAAGCAGATTACCTCTTTTGTGGACACTTCCATGGTGGCCAAATCTGGCTCCCATTTGACCTAGAGTTACTGTTTTGAGAAAAGAAAAACTTTGCAAAATGGGTGTCAAAAGAGGACTTCATAAAGTCAACAATATAAACCTTTACATAAACAGAGGTATTGGTAACGTTTTAGTCCCCTTTAGATTGTTCTCTAAGCCTGAAATAACCGTTATTTATCTTCCTTAGGGTTATTCCATCAAACTTCAGTAATCTCGATAGAATTAATGATTTTTAAAGCTGTTTCAGCAAGTAAATTCAGCTCCGACAATCCATTGATTGTATCTGAAATTATTGTTTTAGAAATTTTCGTTTTTGAAATCTTTGTTTTTGAAATTTTTCTCAAACTTGTATTGTTTTTAATAGAAATATTTTTTACCCCGTTTAAAAAATCTACAAATGAATAAATCTTAAACCGTTCTATTTCATATTTATGTGCTACTATTCCCAAAAGTTTCACAAATATATCCTGATATGTTTCACAAGGCTGAATTTTGAGTCGATTAGCTATTGTAGGGATAATCCTTTCAAATAACATCCTTTTTGAAGGAATATCAGATATGCCCCATAATTGTCCAATCTGGATAATTAATTCATCCGAAATCTGAGAAATCATCTTAAAAACCATTTCATCTTTGGTAGGAATTATATAATACTTTTTACCACATAAAGATTTAATATGCCTCATCGCATCAAAATATCCCATTTTAAGATTGCGTCGTATTAACTTATTATTGAAATTCAGTATGCTTCCTAGGTTTTCAGTTGGAGTTATTTCAACAACATTAAGATTGTCATATTTTATTTTTTTCGTTAATCCTATTGCTCCTGTCCTTATAGCTATTATTTGAGTATATCCTTTACTTGCTAATAAATTAACTGGACAATTATCATAGAAAGCCCCATCAATATAATACTTACCTTCTAAAGGTTCTAACTTAAACCCTGGCAAACTAGAACTAGCCATAAGGTAATCTATTAATTTACCATTTGGAATCTCCTCTTTACAAATCTCAATAGGCTTTCTATCCGATAGCGAAACAGTAACCAAACCAAAGTCTGTCATTGAATTTCTTAATTTTTTTCATCAATATAATTGGAAATTAGCTGCCTCATTTTACTTCTATTGATGCCTTTATTTTTAACAACGTTTTTGAATTTAGAAAACAACTTAGTGATAACTTCTTTACTTATCTCTTTGCTAGATAGCTTCTCATATTCTTCTTGGCTTATAGAACAAAACCGCAAAGCGGCTTTTGTGTCCTCTGTAACTTGTCGTTAGAAATTATGGGAACCATAATTTCTAACGACATTCAAAAAGTTGAGTTGGATCAAGATTTTCCCACAGTTTATAACCTATCTCAAAATCTCCTTGAGCAATTAAAGCAGCATTTAGCGCACCAATCGAAGTGCCTGTAATCCCTCCAAATTTGTAACCACATTCAAGAAACGCTTTAATTACACCCATGTGGTATGCTCCTTTTGCTCCTCCACCTTCTAAAGCAAGACCATACATAGCTACTCCCTCCACTAGCCAAATTCCTTCATTCAAAATCTCAGGGGCATCTAGCCCCTTCGATTTTAGGATTTGCTTCGCAAATTCCTTCATTCAAAAAAAGATGTTCAAGCTTTTGGCTTAGAACATCCTTTTATTATCATTTGATATTATTTCTCCAAACGTGCTTCGAGCTTCTTCTTTTCTTCTTCAAATCCTGGCTTTCCAAGAAGTGCAAACATGTTCTTCTTGTACTCTTCAACGCCTGGTTGGTTGAATGGGTTAACTCCAAGGAGATATCCACTGATTCCGCATGCTTTTTCAAAGAAGTATACAAGGCTTCCGAAGTAGTAGCTGTTAAGCTCTGGTATGTTTATCATAAGGTTAGGTACTCCACCGTCTGTATGAGCAAGCAATGTACCTTGCATAGCCTTTTTATTTACAAAATCCATGTCTTTTCCTGCAAGGAAGTTGAGTCCATCAACATTAACTGGATCTTCTTGTATTGTCACGCTCTTTGCTGGTTTCCCAACATTTACAACAGTTTCAAATATGTTTCTTAATCCGTCCTGAACATATTGTCCCATTGAGTGAAGGTCTGTAGTAAAGTCAACACCTGCTGGGAATATACCCTTCTGATCTTTTCCTTCACTTTCACCATAAAGCTGTTTCCACCATTCAGTTACAAAGTGTAAGGATGGCTCATAATTAACCAATATTTCTATTGTTTTATTTTTTCTATAGAAAGCATTTCTTGCTGCAGCATACTTGTAGCAGTCATTTTCCATAACATTTGTATTCTTATAAAGCTCGTACGCATCAGAAGCACCCTTCATAATCTGGTCAATGTCTATGCCTGCAACAGCTATTGGCAATAGACCTACTGCTGTAAGAACTGAAAATCTTCCGCCAACATCATCTGGAACAACAAAGCTTTCGTACTTTTCCTCAGTAGCAAGCTTTTTCAATGCTCCTCTTGCTTTGTCAGTAGTTACATATATTCTTCTTCCTGCTTCTTCCTTACCATATTTCTTTTCCATGTAGTCTTTGAATATTCTGAAAGCAATCGCAGGTTCAGTAGTTGTTCCTGATTTTGATATCATATTAACTGAAAGCTCTTTTCCATCCAATAGCTCTAAAAGATCGGATATGTAAGTTGAGCTTATATTGTTTCCTACAAAATAAATTTCAGGTGTTTTTCTTTTTGATTTAGGCAAATTGTTGTAGAATGTATGCGATAAAACGTCTATCGCAGCCTTTGCACCTAAATATGAACCACCAATACCTATAACAACAAGTGCGTCTGAATCCGACTTGATTTTTTCAGCAGAAGCCTTAATTCTCTTGAACTCATCTTTATCAAAGTTCAATGGTAGATCTACCCACCCAAGAAAATCGTTACCTGCACCTGTCTTGTTGTGCAACATATCATGAGCTGCTTGAACGTAAGGAACCAAGCACTCTATTTCCCCATCATTGATAAAGCCAGCGGCTTTCGAATAATCAAATTTAATTTTTTCCATTGCAACGCCTCCTATAAATCCTTATTATTCCTTAAGCATTATAACAAAATCATTGTAAAAAGTCCATCTTGTTTTCAATGTTTCCAGCCATATTCACCCTTTAACTCAACAAAAACAACCTTTCCAAGTGACTTTATACTAATTTCATTGTTATTGTTTTTCTGTATCAACATAAGCTTTTGAATTTGTTTTTCTCCAATTGGGATTATCATTCTACCTTCTGGCTTTAACTGCTCAATCAACACTTTAGGAATAGCACTCGCACCTGCTGTTACCATTATTCTGTCAAATGGCGAATGTTCATACCATCCCTCTACCCCATTACATACTTTGAAATTTATATTATTATATCCAAGCATCTCCAATCTGCTCTGGGCCTTTCTGGAAAGCTCTTCAATTGTTTCGACTGTATAAACTTCTTTGGCAAACTCAGCTAAAAATGCGGTTTGATATCCTGAACCAGTACCAATTTCCAACACTTTAGAATCACTTGTGATCCTTAGCTCTGAAGTCATCTTATACACGAGGCTTGGCTGAGAAATTGTCTGCTCATACCCTATTGGAAGAGCACGATCAAGAGTTGAAAACTGCTTATAACTTTCATCAAGAAAAAGCCCCCTGTCTAGCTTGGTAAAAAAACTAATTAGCTCTTTTGATCTGGTTTTATCCTCTTTCATAATTTCCTCCATATTTTTATTATTATTTTTCTAAATTTACTACAATTTAATACGTAATAATATTTAAAAAATGCAAATAATAAAAAATCATGAATTATGAAAGGATGATTTTTATGTCAAGCCCAAAGAGGCCATTAGTTCCAGAAAGCAGAGATGCACTTACAAAATTCAAAATTGAATGCGCAAATGAAATAGGCCACTTGCAATATATAAAAGAAAACAACGATCACTACAAAGGAGACGTTTCTGCAAAAGTTAACGGCTCTGAAGGCGGCCCAATAGGTGGCCAGATGGTTAAGAGAATGATCGAAATGGCTCAAAATAATCTTATAAAGTAGTATTTCTTATATTAACGCATTTAAAAATCGCACTAGCCCCAAAACTGATCAGCCATTTTTTTCTGGCAAGTCAGTTCTAGACTAGTGCGATATATTCTTTAAAACATCATCACTCTCTTAATTGCGCTCCAAGATTATTCTTAAGTCCATCAAGAATTTTCACCATTGTCTTTTGGACATCTTCGTCAGTTAATGTCCTGTCTTCGGCTCTGAACATGATTGAGTATGCAACACTCTTCATTCCTTCTGGAACCTGCTTGCCTTTGTAGACATCGAATAATTTGATATTCTCAAGTATTTTACCTGATCTTTGCTTTATAATATCTTCAATCTGTTTAACCAGAATTTCATCCTTAACAAGCATTGCAATATCTCTTGTAACTGCAGGGAACTTTGGAAGTGGCTTGTGGCTAGCGGTTAATTTAGTTGCTTTTACAAGACACTCAATATCAATCATTGCAACATAAGTTCTTTCTGGAGCTTCGAAGTTGTCTGCTACTTCTGGATGAATCTCGCCTAAGATACCCGCTTCTTTTCCATCCACCTTTAATTTGGCAGTTCTTCCAGGGTGGAATGACGGTGATTCCTTATATGGCTCAAACTCAAACTTGGTAATTCCAAGTCTTGAAAGAAGCTCTTCAATGATGCCCTTGAGGTCATAAAAGTCAACATTGCCATATTTTCCAATTGTAAGAACTGGCTTTTCTACAGGCAATTCTACAACTGGAATGCTTTCTGGTAAATATATGCATGATAATTCGAATAATCCAGCTTCCTCAATTCTTCTGTTGTAGTTCGTGCTGATTACCTCAAGTAGGCCTGGCAATGTAGTTGTCCTCATAACGCTATAATCTTCACCTAAAGGATTGGATATCACAACCGCTTTTCTAAGCTCGCTATCCTTTGGTAGGTTTATCTTATCCCAAACCTTAGGACTAGTGAATGAATAAGTATATATTTCAGAAAGTCCGCATGATATCATTGTATCTTTAATGATATCCTCAACCTTTTGCTTAAATGTTTTCTTTCCTTGAGTAGCTTCTTTTCCTGATAGTAAAGTCGGAGTGATATTATTGTAATCATAGAATCTTGCAATTTCTTCTGCAATATCCGCTTCTCTCTCAACATCAGGCCTGAAAGTCGGAACCTTAACTGTCATATTGCTTTCATCAACAACAAACTCCAGATCCTTTAAAAGCTTTATCATAAATTGTTTATCAATTGATGTACCTAAAAACGCATTAATTTTCTCAGGATTCAATTTAAGGATCTTATCTTCAGGCTTTTTGGCATAGCAGTCTATTACTCCCTTGCAGACTGTTCCCGCACCAAGTTCTTCAACCAACTGCACAGCCCTGTCTACTGCGTTTTTAACATTTTCAACATCGAGACCCTTTTCAAACCTACCTGATGCTTCAGTTCTTAAGCCAAGCTTCTTTGCTGTAAGCCTCACAGAAATCCCATTAAAATTCGCTGACTCAAAAAGTATGGTCTTTGTATTCTCTGTTACTTCGGAGTTGGCACCTCCCATAACCCCTGCAACAGCTACAGGTCTGTTTGCATCTGAAATGACAAGCATTGATGAGTCAAGCTTTCTTTCCTGATCATCAAGTGTATGCATTACCTCTCCATCTACTGCCCTTCTAACAATGATCTTGCTCCCCTGAAGATTTTCAAGATCGAATGCGTGCATTGGTTGACCCATTTCAAGCATAACATAGTTTGTAATATCAACAATATTATTAATCGGTCTTACTCCTGCTGCTTTTAGCCTATCCCTCAGCCATTTTGGCGATTGAGCTATTTTTACATCCTTAACAATCCTTGCAGCATATCTTGGGCAAAGATCTGGATCCTTTATTTCAACCGAAGCATATTTTTCTGCTTCATCAGCCTCTTCCCTAACCTTAATTTGAAGCTTTTTAAACTCTGTGCCAAGTGTAACCGCGGACTCTCTGGCTATTCCGATAATACTCAGGCAATCTGGTCTGTTTGAGGTTATCTCAAACTCAACAGTTGTTTCACCTATTCCAAGAACCTCTTTTATATCCTTACCTAAAGGAAGTCCCTGCTCCAATATAAAAATTCCGTCTTCCGCTGCATCAGGATAGTCTTCTTTTGAAAGATTCAGCTCATGTATAGAGCACATCATTCCCATGGACTCAACTCCACGCAGTTTGCCTTTTGATATTTTCTTGTCTTCTGGCAATGTTGCTCCAACAAGCGCAACAGGTATAAAGTCTCCAAGGCTGATATTCTGAGCCCCTGTAACAATCTGTATCTCCTCATTTCCTATATCAACCTTTGTAACCTGCAATTTATCAGCATCTGGATGCTTTTCTATTGAAACGATCTTTCCAACAACAACTTTAGTAATTTCCTCTCCCTGCACCTCAAACCCTTCAACCTTTGAGCCAGATATTGTCAGGGCATTTCCATAATCTTTAGCACTTACATTTATATCAACATAATCTTTAAGCCAACTAATAGGTACTTTCATTAATTACATCTCCCTTCAAATTTCATAACTTTAATAGCTTTCATAGCTTCCATTATTCCTAAAACTGCTTAAGGAACCTTATATCATTTTCATACATAAGTCTTAAATCATCTATGTTAAATCTTCCCATAGCCGTTCTTTCAACACCTATACCAAATGCAAATCCACTATATACTTCTGGATCTATTCCGCATTCTTCCAACACCTTAGGGTGAACCATTCCTGCCCCAAGCACCTCTATCCAGCCTTCATTCTTGCACATTCTGCAGCCTGATCCACCGCATGACCAACATGATACATCAACTTCGGCACTTGGCTCTGTAAATGGAAAATGGTGAGGTCTCAATCTTATCTTTGAATTTTCTCCAAACAAACTCTTAACAAAAACCTGTAGTGTTCCTATTAGATCACCCATTGTAACTCCCTTGTCAATAACCAAACCTTCAACCTGATGGAATATAGGCGAGTGTGTTGCGTCAACCGCATCAGAACGATACACTCTACCAGGGCTTATGATCTTGATCGGAGGCTTTTTATCCTTCATTACACGTATCTGAACGGGTGAAGTCTGTGTTCTCAATACAATATTATCATTCACATAGAATGTATCCTGAGTATCCCTTGCTGGATGACCCTGAGGCATATTCAATGCTTCAAAGTTATAATAATCAAGCTCAACCTCTGGTCCCTCTGCTATTTCATATCCCATTCCTATAAATATATCCTTCAATTCATCCATAACAATGCTCAAAGGATGCTTTTTCCCAAGATTCTTTCTCTTTCCTGGTATTGTAACATCAATTACTTCTTCTTGAAGCTTTGCAAATCTTTGCTTATTCAGAAGTTCCTTGCCTGTTTGTGCTACCTTGCCTTCAATGAATTCTCTTACTTCATTTGCAAGCTGACCAACTAAAGGACGTTCTTCATTTGACAGAGCCCCCATTCCTCTTAAAACAGAGGTCAACTCTCCTTTTTTTCCAAGGTACTTAACACGCAGATTATCCAATTCTTGAATAGTCTGCACATTTGATAACTCTGCCTCAGCCTGATTTCTAATACTTTTTAGCTGCTCTTTCATTTATAAAATTCCTCCTTTTTCATACATTGTCTGTAATCATTTCAACTCTACATCATAATTTCTAACGGCAATCAAAATAAAAAACCTTCATCCCAATAGGGACGAAGGCAATCTCCGCGGTACCACCCAAGTTTTCATTGTATATACAATAAACACTCATTACTATAACGGGTTTGCTCCGGTATCTTCTACTCTTAGGAATAAATTAATCATTCTTTAGTTCAAAGATACAGCTCCAGAGGGAACTTCGTTAGTTTGCCTCATAGAGATACTTTCAGCCTTGATATCTCCTCTCTGAAATCAACTCATCTAACTACTTTACTCTTTCAACGCTTTTAATATAATTTGCTTTCGGTTATTTTTTCTTATTATATCCCAATTGCGTATTTTTTACAATGGCTTAGGTGAATTTTTCATAAAATCAGTTTTCCATCAGTTTCCCATTAAAGATTTAACTTCCTTATCAAACATATCTTCGAGTTTTTCTTTTAAATTCTTTATTGCTAATTTCGAATCAATATTTCTTACAGTAGCATCTGAAATATCTTTTTCAAATATAACCAATGCTTCTGCGTCTATTGGTGTGAGCTTATATTGTTTCATATTATCAGCTACATCTTCAAAAAGCGGCTGAGTTTCTTGCCCACCCAAATAATCATTTATTTTTAACATTGCTTTCTCATTTCTTCTTGAAGGTTTATACCCATTTATCATATCATAATTTACTCCTCCACCCTTCTGCAAAGCAGTAAATTCTAAGAACTTCCAGGCATTTTCTTTATTTTTACTTTCAGAATTAATCGCTACTTTTGTATCAGCTTGCCATGCATAAACTCCCAATGCTGGTTTCGTTGCTCTCCATTTACCAGATTGTTCTGGTGCATAATTTTGTATAGAGCCAGATCCCCAAGAACCCAAATTATACAACATAACTAGTTTGTTATTTTCAACAGCTTTACGTCCAGGCTCCTCCCAAAAGCTCACTTCAAGTTCATAACCTGATTTATGTGCTTCTTTTGCAACATCTAATATTTTGACAAATTCATCTGTACCCCTCGTATAGTTCAAGTTCTTATCAAAGAGTCCGACAGAAGCTCCTAGTAAATTGGGGAGATCAGTTGGCCATTGAAAAATGTATTGTCCTTTCGGTTTTAGTTTTTTTGCTATATCAAGAATGTTCTCTGGCTTCTCAATGAACTTTCCAAACTCTTCTGGTTCACAAGGAAATCCATTTTCCTTCATTACATCATAACGATAATACGTCACATACGGAGATGACAGAAACGTCATTGCTAAAAGACTTTTCCCATCAATAGATTTATTGCTCTCCCAAACATCCTCAGGAAAATCTTTTTCGTACTTGCCTGCTAAATATGGTTCTTCGAGCAAATTTTCAAGCACACCGTTTGCAGTATATTGACCAAAAAAAGAACTATCAAAGAAGAATACATCTGGTCCTGTACCAGAAGATAATGCTACAAGACATTCACTATTATACTTTTCTAAAGAATCAATGACCTTTAAATTAATGTCGATTTTCGGATATTCTATTTCAAAATCTTGCTCTATACCAATAATGCCATTATTACTTGCCCAGACTTCTAACTGTGCTTTACCACTTGATGGGCTTGGCATTGCAGTCTCCACTTGTGGTAATTGGCTTGGATTTGTTTGATTTGGCGATTGACCGCAACTACTTAAAGCTATTGTTATACCTAGCAATATAAAAAAGCGAGGAAAAATTAATTTTTTCATTTTTATATCTCCCTTCAAATATTTAATATATACTTTATTAATTAAATACAATTAATTGTATTTATTGTTTCTTCATGTAAATTTTACAAATCAATTGCTAATCCCTGTATGTTATAATTTATAAGCCAATTTTCGAAACTGTTTTTATCCAAAGGTGATCTTAATAAAAATCCATAGATATCGTCACAGCCCATATCTTTAAGTATCTTAACATTCTCTATATTCTCCAAACCCTTTGCAACCACTTTGATGTTCATTGAACGAGCCATATCAATCAACGCTTTTACTATTATTTGGGTTTTTATGTCTGTTGATATTTTTTTAATTAATACATTATCAAGCTTTACACAATCTATTGGTATATCTTTAAGTATGGCAATTGAAGATCCTCCTTTCCCAAAATCATCGATTGATATAAACACTCCAATTCGTTTTAATTCATCAACCATTTTTTTAAGATTATCTATATTATTTAACAAATAAGATTCTGTTATATCCACTCCAAGAAGTTCTGGATTCAAGCCTGTCTCATTCAATACCTTTTTAATAATGTCAACAACATATTGACCCTGAAAACTATCCCCACTTATATTTACTGTAACATGTGTATTTATTATATCTTTATCATTCCAGAGTCTCATTTGAGTACAGGCTTCCTTTAATACCCAATAACCTATTTCATAAGTCAAACCTATTTTACTAGCAAGGGGAATAAATTTAGAAGGCAAGAGTAATCCCAGCTCTGGATGATTCCATCGAATCAGCGCTTCAATCGTAGTAATATTGCGGCCTTTCAAATTAAACTGTGGTTGATAGTAAAGTTGAAGTTCCTTATTTTTTAATGCTTTTTTAAGACTTGTTTCTAATTTCATTTGTTCTTCTTTATCTTCCTTATCAATTTCTTCATAAAAACAAACCTTATTACCACCTGATTTTTTTGCATAATACATTGAGATGTCAGCATATTTCAATACAGTGTTAATATCATTTGAATCTAAAGGATATATTGAGATACCAATACTTCCAGATGTAAGCAATTCTATTTCTTTCTCGTTATAAACAATATTTACATTGTCAGACAATATTTTATTAATAAACTTACCCATTTCAGCTGCCTTCAACTTATCAGCTTCTTCTAAAACAACAACAAATTCATCGCCTCCAAGCCTTGAAATGAAAGTGTCACTCCTACTAATAGCCTTTAACCTCCTAGAGACCTCTTTTAAAAGCATATCTCCTACTTCATGCCCAAGAGTGTCGTTTATTTGTTTAAATCTATTTAAATCTATAAACATTATTGCAATAATTTTATATGAATTGTCATCAGAGTTAACAATCCTTTTGAGATAGTCCATAAAAAACAGTCTGTTCGGTAAACCAGTAAGCGCATCATGGTATGCTAAATGCTTTAATTCTTCCCTTGATTTTTCTAATTCATCAGTTTGAATGCGTAGCCTATTGTTCATCTCTTTCTCTTTTAAAAACACCTGCTCTAATTTATTTGACATTTCAGCAAAGTTTAGTACTAAAGACCTTATTTCGCTTATGCTCGTATTCGGCCAGCTAATTTTTTCCTGGCGACTTAATTTATTAGGTATGTCAGTAGTAGAATCCGCTAGTTTCAACAGTGAACTTGATAGGAATTTACTTATAAAAATAGATATGATCGTTGCTATAAAACAAGCAAATAATATAATATTAAATTTACTAAAATATCCAGACCATATCTCGTTTAAATCATTTATCAAAGGAACTTTAATAACAAGTTTTAAATCAATGTCTTCAAATTTTATCTCTTTAATAAAATATGCACTTTTCCACTCTTCTTCATCGTAGAAACAATTCCTAATATCAGGACGCTGTAGATATATATCATTTTTTAGTGTAGTTATAATGCTTTTTGTTTTCACGATATTAATCTTTTCGTATTCAGATGCTTGATCATTTGAAACATAAATGTTGCCATTATTATCTTGAATCATTAGTCCAACAATACTACCCTCAGGTTCTTGATTTAAAATATTTTTTATTCTATTTATTTGAATAGGTGATTTTATCCTTATCTTTCGCAAGTCAACAGAACTCCAGTTATTAAGCTGATTCATAATATCATATTCTTTGTTTTCGATAGTTTCAATTATCGAAGAATTAGTATCTATATTTATACTCAATCCTTCATTAAAAACAAATATAGCAAATGGCACTAACACAGAAATCAATGTGAAATGAAATAATAGTATCTTAAAATCTATTGTATAGTTCATATTTGATTTAAGTATTCTTTGCGGAGATATGTATGAAATAACTATATCGGATAGTAAGGCATTTATAAGACCAATTATAATTTGATTTATAAGTGCTACTTTGAAGTCAATACTAAACTCAATGCCTTTGAGAAAACAAACACCTATAATCAGCGGTCCTCCTAAGACAAGCCAGTATAAAATATCAGCTAAGAATATATTTTTACTTTTATATTTATATATTAGCCCAACAAATAGTATTTCAAGAGGTACAAACACTGAAATAGTGTCCGTTCTTAGAAATATGAATGCAAGAATACTTGCAACCACACTAGAAAAAAAACCCAAAACTACTCCGTATATTCTTAATATAATAAAAAGGAAAAGCGAACTAAATGTTATGTATACACCATAAGAAAGTGGTATTTTATAATGCTTAGCCACCAAGCACATACATAGCAATAACATTAGACCAATTATCATTTTGATAGATTTAAGAGCTTTAATATAACTAAAATCCCTGATATTTTTCATCTAATCTCCTTATAATCCGATTTCAAAAAATTTCATTAGTCAATTTTAAACGTAAAAAAGCACTAAATTCAGTATTTTTGAAATCACCAGATGACCAGTTATTTTTTGGAACCTAAATACATATCTTTATAGTTATATTTTATAAAACAGTATACTTCTATTTATTTATCGTCATATTTGAAATATATTTAATAGAAAAGTAATTTGATTAAATACAGTTACTCTTTATCTACGGATATACACAAAAGCCGCACAATAACTATGTTTATAGTTTTCATGCGGCTTCATAGACTAAACCTACAAAAGCGTTACTGATATCAAGTCTTCTTTTGACAATATAGGCTTAATAAACTTTATTGAATTTTAATGCAATCATAACAACGTCACCCATATTTATAACGTTATCTTTATTGACATCACACTTATCATTATATTTAGCATCACCTACAGTTGTATTGAATGATAGTGCAAGCATCATTACATCTGCCATATTAACTGTTCTGTCGCCATTTACATCCTCAGGAATTGTTGTATTTACAGGAGTGTTTGTAGGACGATCTGTAGGCGTGTTTGTAGGACGGGATGTAGGAGTATTTGTAGGACGGGCTGTAGGCGTGTTTGTAGGAGGATTTGAAGCTAATGGTGAGTAGCCTTCACTTGAATATCTTGCATATTCATAGTAGGCACTCAATGGTGTTCTACCATCAAATGCACCCAACCAATCATCAACAGTAATACCTGGCCATAGGTTCATCATTATTTTTCCAGGTGTTTTTGGAATTTCTTGTGTTCCAGTATATACCTTTTTTCCATCAACATAATATGTAATTGAGTTTGGTTGCCAGTCAAAACCATAAGTATGGTAAGCTTGGGAAGCATCAAATCCAAGATTGTAAAAGTATTCGTGTCCACCCTTTCCATTTGTATACCAGTTAAATTGAACCTTTGAGGTATCCTTTCCAAGAAACTCTATGTCTATTTCATCCCATGGGTTACCATCAGATGGTCCTGTATAAGTAAAAAAGGATGAGACAATACCAGTATTTTTTGCTGCTTTCATTTTGGTCTCATAATATCCATATCCATAGACGCTTGATGTACGGTACTCAGCACCTTTATATGGGTAACTAGAACCCGAGTTATTTCTGTCAAGTGTTAGAACCATCTTACCGTCTGCAAAAGACACTTGTGAAGGACTAAACACACAATTAAACGGTGAACCATTTGAACCCGAACGGTATTCCCAACTTGAATTAAATGATGCAAAGTCTTCGAAAAAACTAGATCCAGCAGCTGATACCTCAAGCGTAACAAAACGCTGTAAAGGAATCATGCTTGTCGCAAAAACAACGACAATAAGTAAAGAAATAAACCTTTTCATAAAAACCTCCTCAAAAAAAATAAGTATTATTAGCTATAGCAATCACCATAATTAAAACCATTAATCTAAAAGTAACAACCATAGTCTCTATAAATATCTTATAATACTTGTCTATGATGTTTATATCCTTAATAATTTTGATCAGTATTTATTTTTTTCGAAATTTTAAGGTGAGTATTGACCTGGTGACATCCCCTCATATTTCTTAAATATTCGAATAAATGTATTTACATTGACATACCCAACCTTTTCAGAAACCTCTTTTATTTTTAAATTACTGTTATGTAAAAGATCCTTTGCCACCTTGACTCTGTAGGAGTTAAGATAGTCTCTATAATTATAGCCTGTATAATATTTAAACATCGTACAAAAGTATGCTGGTGTCATATTAAAAAAATCAGATATTTCATCAAGCGAAATATCCCTTGTGAAATTTAAATGTATGAAATTCATCATCTTGCTTGCCATACTTTTCTCAAACTTGTTATCTTTTATATTCTCCGAAGCATAATCTATTGCCATATCCACGCTCATCTGACTACCTTCATTCCAAGCCTTCTCGAAATCATTTTTTTCCATTTTATTTTTGAGCTCAGCGAGATGTTTTTCATATTCAGACAAATCACTTTTTGACACGACATTTCCTGTTATATTTCTAAGCCTTTCAGCAGCTCCAAACAAACGCGCACCTCTGTCTAGTTTGTCAAACCTCGTGGATACTGCTGCTAGTCCTCCTAATACTAAAAAAACAAATATAATTGTATTTTCTTTGCTGTCACAAAATACATTTAGGCCTTTTAGATAAAGTTCTTCAGCTTTCAAAAAATCGCCTGTTTGAAGCTCAAGTTCAGCCATATTACGGTATAGCCATGCAATGTCACCTTTACTACCAATTTGGGTTAGCACATCCAAACTTTTCTCGTATAACTCCATGGCTCTCACAAAATTGCTTTTGTATCGGTATATTTCACCTATATCTTTTAGAACTCGACCAATTAAAGCCTTATACCCAATTTCATTTGATACGTTAAGAGCCTCCATATAATAATTCTCTGCAATATCATATTTACCCTGAGACCTTAATAATTCTGCTATACTTATCAAAGCATTTGCTATGCCTTCCTTATCATCAAGTTCTTTGCAACATGCAAGATACTCGTCAATCATATCCATTGCCTTATCATAAGAACCTACACTTCTTGCTACCAAACCAAGTCTCCAGAGCGCCCTAGACATTCCCCATCTGTCGTTTAATTCTCTAAATATTTTAAGGCTCTGATTTGAATAGTTTTGTGCCTTTTTATAATATCCCTTTTGGTAATATAATAGACTCAGGTGTTGAAGCACTTCTGCAACCCCAGGTGTATATTCGGCTTCCTTAAATTTCTCCAAACTTTTTTGGGCAAGTTTTTCTTCTTCACTAAGATTACCCTGCATACTAACAGCTAAAGAGAGCTTATAAAGTGTATCCGCTTCACACCTGCTGTCTCCAATTTCTCTTGCAAGTGATAAACAATCTTTTAAAATAGAAATTGATTTTTCTGGCTTACCCTGTAAATGCGTTAACCTTCCAAGCCACCCATAAACTTTTATATAATCCTTTGATTTTATTGAATTGCCATATCTTTTAACTAAAGATTCAAGAATCGAAACTCCTTCTGTCCAATAGCCCCTGATCTCCCAAAAATAACCCATGGTTCCAGCTAGCTTTAATTCTTTTTTAATGTTATTGGTTATTTGGAAATGTTTAAGTGCTTCTAAAATATTCGAGTGTGAAAACTCCAACTTTTCCAGCCATATTTGACGATCTTGGCTATTCATGTTTCGATCAGCTTTGACAACAAATTCCAAATAGTAATTCGAATGACTGTCTTTAATAAACTTCTCTTCATTACTTTTAGATAATAGTTCAATAACGTATTCACGTATCGTTTCAAGCATTCCAAATCGCACTTCGCATTTGTCAATAGTACTCTGAATCGTATTTAAGAGACTTTTACTCACTAAGGAATTCAATATATATGATAAATCCTCGATATCATTTTGATAATTTGTTATAGAATCTGCTGCTTCTAAATCAAACTTACCTGTAAATACTGCCAGCCTTTTAAACACTATTTTTTGATCCTCATTAAGTAAGTTGTATCCCCATTCAATCGTGTTTCTTAATGTTCGTTGACGGTTCCCTAAGTCATTTACTCCATTATTTAGCCACTCTAATCTATTTTGGTTTTGATCAATCATTTTTTGTATTGAGGTTTGTCCCATGTTCGCTGCCGCAAGTTCAATAGCTAAAGGTATTCCTTCTAGCGATGAGCACAATTCTATAACTTCCCTTTTATTTTGTTCAGTAATTTCGAAGTCAGGTTTAACTGCTTTTGAACGCAACAAAAATAGAGCAATAGCAGGCTGCTCAACTAATTTTTCGACAGGTATATTCTCTTTTAAATTAAGAAAATCAAAGGGTGGTACGCAGAATAAATATTCACCCGATATTCGTAAAGGTTCACGACTTGTTGCTAAAATGGTTAAACCTTGAGCACAAGTGAGCAGCTCAAATACTATCGAAGCATCTTCAATAACATGTTCAAAATTATCAAATATGATAAGACAGTTTTTTTCTTTTAAAACATTTTTTAATGTGTCCAAAATATGTTGACCTGTTATTTCCGTGATGTTTAGCGTCTTTGCAATAATCGATGATATAGAATCAACTTTTGAAACAGACGAAAGCTGAACAAAAAATACTCCATCGTTATAGTTGTAAAGGCGCATGGATGCAACTTGCAATGCAAGTCTAGTTTTTCCAATTCCACCAGAGCCCGTTAGGGTTACAATTCTTGCAACATCAAGTAAATTGTTTATTTTTTCAATATCATTCTTTCGACCAACAAATTCGTTTAGAGATGCTGGTAAATTGCATTTTATCCTTCTAATGCTTTTATTCTTTTCTTCACTATTAATTGTAAAATCCGAATAATCTTTTGCTATAACAAAGCCATGTGCTGTATCATTTATTAATACCCCTTCTCTCGACAGATAAGAAACCCCATCCTTAATTAATCCTGGCATTCCCATTGTTTCGTTATAGAACCATTCAAGAAAATGATTTGGAGGATCCCATGAAAACACTTCATTGATCAACAATCTCAGACCTTGTGGAGATAAGGGACTCAAGCTTATTGTTTCATAAAAAATAGAATCTATAAAATCCAAATACTTTAGAGCTTTTGGCTCATTTGAGTAAACTAATGCAATATTATAACAGCTTTGATTATTTAAAACATTGCATAAAAGTTCTATATTTTCATAACTAAACTGAAAAATATCATCTACAATAATAATAAGTCCACTTTTTTGGTTATTAATTAAAACCTTTGATAGTAGGCTATCAATGTAGTGCTCGCTTATGTCATTAATGTTTAGTTTTATTTTGCCATTTCGAGACTGCAAATCAACTATTTCCTTTGTTTTAATCCTAAAATTATTAACTAGAGAAATTACTTCATAGTTATAATGTACAGCCACATGCTCTACAATTTCTAAAAAGTACGTACGTCCTGAGCGAGAAAAACCAGAAATTCTTAATACTCCACGCTTTTTATCAGGCAGATATTCAAAGAATTTTATAAGTCTTGATTTAGCATCTTCACGTTCTACAATATAAGGCAACTTAAAACATTCATTATTATTCTTGTGCTTGTGCATACTTACCACCTATATAAGGCGATTATAATTTTAAAAAAATCACCTAAATTACTCAAAATTTATTTAATACTATCTCTATATCATTATAACACACCAATACCAAGCAACCAAATGCATCAAACATAAACTCTTGCAGAATATTCTGAATTCTGAATGCTTAAATTCTGAATTCTTACAAATAAGTATGTTATAATTAAAAACATCAAGGGTAAATACTATCATAAATAGTGTCTTTTATGGCAACAACTAATAATGAACGGAGTGATTTATATTAAAGATTTTATATTTATCTCAGATTTCGACGGAACACTGACAGCGGAAGACTTTTATTATATTGCAATGAAAAAATTCCTTGGTGAAAGTGGAAAAAATCTATATAAAGAGTGGCGTGAAGATAAAATGACTGTTTTTGAGTTTCTTTCATCTGTATTCGCCTCTATAAATGCTAGTGAAGAAGAAATCTTCGAAACAATATTAGAAATTGATTTTGATAAAAGTGCTAAAAGCTTTATTGAGTCTATCAAAAAAGCTGGTGGTGATTTCTTGATACTAAGTGCTGGAAACAGCTATTATATTGAAAGGCTTTTACATCATCTCGGAATTAATGATGTTAATGTACTTTCAAATCAGGGTATATATCATAATGGTGGGATAAAAATGATTGCAGATAAACTCAGTCCTTTCTACTCAGAAAAATACGGAATAGATAAGTCTCTTGCAGTAGATCACTATAAGACTCTTTATAAAAAGGTTTATTATGCTGGAGATAGTGAGCCCGACTTAAGAGCAGCACTCAAAGCAGATCTTGCATTTGCAAGGGGTGGTTTGCCTGAGATGCTTAAAGAACAAAACCATCCTCATATAGCAGTAAATAATTTTAATGAAGTTGGAAATTATCTTAAAGAATTGGGGTTGATCCAATATGAAAGTTCACTCTAACAAAATATCCATACCTTCCATTCTTGAAGTAGGAAAAGGCAATCTCTCCTATCTCGGAGCAGTTATAGAAAAAGCTGGTTTTTCTAATATTGTTATGTTCTATGGAAGTGGAATAAATGAAATGTTTGGCGAAAAGATCAGCCAATCCTTTAAATTTCAATCCACAAAAATAGTTAAAACAATTGAAAATGATGATATAAACATAAATAATATAATAAATATTGCATTTTCCATTCCAGCTGAAGCTGATGTTATCGTTGGTATTGGAGGTGGAAAGGTTCTTGATGTGGCAAAATACTCAAGTTTCTTAAAAAAGCTTCCTTTTATAAGTATTCCTACATCCACTTCAAATGATGGCTTTTCAAGTTCAAGCGCCTCTTTGATAATCGATGGTAAAAGATCTACAGTCAATGCTGTTATGCCTCATGGTATAATTGTTGATATTGACATAATAAAAGAAGCGCCTGACAAGTTTATATTTTCAGGTGTTGGGGATCTGGTATCCAAAATAACTGCGGTTTACGACTGGGAGTTCGAAGAAAAGAGCGGTAAAACCACGATTAATGACTTTGCCGCAATGATGGCAAAAAAATCAGTAAATAGCTTTGTCAGGACTGACTTTAATCACTTGAGGGATGAGTTCTTTATTAAAGAACTTGTTGATTCACTGACAATGAGTGGTATAGCTGTCGAAATTGCACAGACTTCTGCTCCAGCAAGTGGAAGTGAGCATCTTATTTCACATGCGCTTGACAAGCTGCTTGAAAAACCATTTTTGCATGGATTACAGGTTGGTGTTGCAACATACCTGATGAGTAAAGTACACAACCACAGATGGCAGCGCGTGACAAAAGTCTTTTCTGATACAGGATTTTTTGATTATGTTAAAACTTTAGGGATGAAAAGGGAAGATTTTGAAAAGGCAATTGATTTTGCTCCATCGATCAAGCCAAACAGGTATACATACATTCATATTGAAGAACATCGTGCCAAAGCCAAGAAGCTTTTATATGAAGACGAGATATTAAAAGACCTGCTTGTATAAATAATCACAAAATTTGATATTGAAAAATTTTATATTTAATATAAAATAGTATTATATATACTTTTTTTATGCATTAACTATTAAATTTAATTATTAAATAAGTGTGGTGATATATTTGAATAGAAAATGGGTTAGAATGATTGCATTAATAACTGTTGCGTTTTTCTTTATTACATCAGTAATTTTAGTTATTAGTCCGCTTTTTATGCGCGGATAGCCAGTTAAATACGAGCCATATTAGTCATAACTTTAATGGATCACCCTTTCTAAGGTGATCCATTATTTTGTTTATCGTTATATTTCATAAATATTACAAAAATATAAAATTTCAATTGCAGCCTAAAAACGACTTACAATTTGTAAAAAATAATGTATAATCTTAAGTGATGAAAATAACCATATAAATTGTGAAAAAAGACTACATTTAAACAAATGTAGTTAATTAAGTATAATATTTACAAGGGTGTGAAGTTTTTGCCAGTTTTTTTTAACATTAACTTTAATGACCTTATTAATAATATAGTAGATTATATAGGATTTGAAAGTCCTCTTGATATTTTAAGGTCAATTATTGATATAGGTATAGTTGCCTATGTTATTTATAAAGCTATTCATATTGTGAAGGAAACACGCGCGTGGCAGCTTATCAAAGGCTTGCTGCTTATTGCTATTGTTACATATTTAAGTAAGATTTTAAGGCTAGATACTGTTAATTATATTCTTACAAGCACATTGCAGCTGACTGCTATTGCTATAGTAGTTCTATTTCAGCCTGAGTTGAGACGCGGGCTTGAGCAATTAGGACGAAGCAAGTTCAGTGACTTCTTCAATTTTGAAGAAAGCAGTACCAAAATTCAAACAACAGCAATGATTGAAGAGGTCATTAAATGTGTTTCTGCAATGTCAATGACTTATACTGGAGCTCTTATCGTTATAGAGCGTGATACAAAGATAGGTGAAATTATAAACTCAGGAACACAACTTGACTCGAATGTATCAAATGAGCTTCTGATAAATATATTTACGCCAAATACACCTCTTCATGACGGTGCTGTTATAATAAGGGACAACAAAATAAAGTCCGCTGCTTGCTTTTTACCGCTCACGGACAATCCTAACCTCAGCAAAGAGCTAGGCACTAGACATAGAGCCGCACTCGGAATCACAGAGGTTTCTGACTCAATCTCAGTAATTGTATCTGAGGAGACTGGAAAAATATCATTCGCATTAAATGGTGGTTTGACTAGAAACTTGACCACTGATACTTTAAGAAAAGCATTAAATAAAAATCTACTCGATAAAACTCCACACACAAAGAAGCTGAGTCTATGGAAGGTGAAAAGTAAGTGAATGATCTTTTAAAAAAAGATATTGTCGTAAAAATTATATCCATTGTTTTTGCTCTGTTCTTATGGTACAACGTTGTCGATCGCAATGCAAATCCGGTCGAAACGAAAATCATGAGTATTCCTGTTACAATATTAAATAAGGATACCTTGTCCGCTAAAAAAATAGGCTTAAAGAGTAATACAGTTCCAAACGTTTTACTTACAGTTAAGGGTAAGAAAAACAAAGTCAAGAACGCAGACAAAAACGATTTTGTTGTGAAGGTTGATCTCTCAAATGTAAACACAATTACAGACTATGAGCTTGCCGTAGATTCCGAATCCTTAATAACGGATATAAGCATAGAGAATGTTGAACCACGAACTGTAAAGCTTAATCTCGAGAAGATTACACAAAGCTCATTTAAAGTTGATGTTATGCTTAAGGGAACACTTAAGAAAAACTACAAGATTATCGAGACAAAGGTATATCCCGAAGTAGTTTCAGTTGAGAACTATGATTCTGTTATAAAGTCAATATCTTCTGTGACAGCTGTTGTCGATTCATCCAATCTCGACAATAGCATAGAGCTAGAAAAGGAATGTAGATTTTATAATGATAAAAATGAAGATATTACCAACCTAATAAACAAGAATATTAAAGTAAATGTAAAAATTGACGTGGCAAAAGAAGTACAACTAGTTACTGATGTAAAGGGACAACCTGCTCAAGGTTTTCTACTTGTCGATTACAACATAATTCCTGAAAAGCAGCTGATTAGGGGTACAAAGGATTTATTAGCAAGTACTTTCGATATACGATCCGAGCCAGTTAACATTAAAAACTTAAAAACAACATCAATATTAAAAAGCAAGCTCCTTCTCCCAAGTGGTATATCAACAGTTAATGGAGCTGATGAAACAGATGTCAAGGTAATTATTGAAAAGGAAGGTCTTAAAGAAATAACCCTTTCAAAAGAGGATATTTCTGTGATCTATCCAACAAATTTGCCAACGCAATATGACATTTTAACTAGTTCAGTAAAAATTAGTCTAATCGGCAAGAATTCTGACCTTGAAAACATTAATATTAACAATCTAAAACCTAGTATAAACATTGACAGTTTGACACAAAATTCTATTGGAACTTACAGACTCCCATTAAATCTTAGTCTTCCAGTAAATATTAGGCCTGCTGAAAATTACGAAGTTGAAATTCAGATACAACCAAATGAGGAACAAATTTTAGTTCCATAGCCTTAGGTAATTTAGGAGATCATATGAAAATTGTTATTAGCAACATTCGTTCTTCGATCGATACAGATTTGAACGAATTAAAGCATTTAGCCGCAAAAAAACTCGGTATAGGAACAAATTCAATTTTAAATATAAAAATCGTTAAAGAATCCATTGACGCTAGAAGAAAGCCCAACATAAGACTTGTACATTCAGTTTTAGTAGAGGTTTCTTCAAACTTAAAATTAACCTTAAACGGTGATATTCGCATACTTGAAGAAAAAGAATCTTCACCAATAATTCCAGGAAGTATGAAAATGAACGGTCGTCCTATAATTATTGGCTTTGGTCCTGCTGGAATGTTTGCAGCCTTGCTTCTTGCTCAAAATGGATATAAACCTCTTATAATAGAGCGCGGTGAAAGCATGGAAAAACGTTCTAATATTGTTGATTCTTTTTGGAAGTCAAAAATTCTCAATACCGAAACCAATGTTCAATTTGGTGAAGGTGGCGCGGGAACTTTTTCCGATGGTAAGCTTACAACTAGGATTAACGACACAAGATGTGAAAAAGTTCTTGAGGAATTTCATGCAAATGGAGCAGGAGAAGAAATTCTTTATAAAAACAAACCACATATAGGCTCTGATGTTCTTAAATCAGTTGTTGTAAACATTCGAAAGACAATCGAAAGCCTCGGCGGAGAAATCAGATTCAACTCAAAGATGACTTCTCTAAATATAAAAGACAATGTAATTAATGGAATTACTATTAATCAGAATACTCAGATTGATTCAAATGTTGTTGTTTTAGCTATAGGACACAGCGCAAGAGATACTTTTGAGGTTCTCCTAAATCAAGGCATCCTGTTTACTCCAAAACCGTTTTCAATAGGAGTACGTATCGAGCATCCTCAGGAACTTATCAACAATTCCCAATATGGTAATTCAACAAATCATCTAAAACTAGGTCCTGCAGATTATCAACTTTTTTACAAAACGGCTAACCGCACAGTATATTCATTTTGCATGTGCCCAGGAGGTATAGTTGTTGCTTCATCTTCAGAACCTGATACGATTGTCACAAATGGAATGAGTGAGTATAAAAGAGATCGGGAAAATGCCAATAGCGCACTAGTTGTGAGCGTTGATCCTCATGACTTCGAAAGCACCCATCCTCTTGCAGGGATGCATTTTCAAAGAATGTGGGAAAATCTAGCATATAAAGCTGGAGGGTCTAATTATACTGCTCCAGTGCAACTTTTAGGAGATTTTCTTTCAAACCAAGCTTCAAAAAAAATCGGATGTGTACAACCAAGCTATACTGGAGACATAAAACCAACAGATTTGAACTTGTGTCTCCCTGATTTTGTTACATCACCAATGCGTGAGTCTATTAAATATTTTGATAATAAAATTAAAGGCTTTGGTATGAAGGATGCTGTACTTACAGGGGTTGAGACTAGGACCTCCTCACCTGTAAGAATTGAAAGATCCGACTCGTTAGAAGCTATTGGTTTTAATGGTCTTTACCCTGCTGGCGAAGGTGCTGGCTATGCTGGTGGAATAGTAAGTGCTGCGGTAGACGGGTTAAGAATAGCTGAAGAAATAATAAGAAAATACACACCTATATGTTAATTTACGAATAAAATACTATATACTTTTATATAAATTAAATATTAATCGTATTTAATATAAATATCGTATCCAAAAGAAATATAATATTTGAATAGTATATTAAGGCATGTTGAAAATACTGAATACAAATTCAAATTATATCAGAATTGGTCAAAAATTTTTCTTGTATTCAATACATTGAAAATATATAATCTACTATATATGAATTTTTATATTTAGTATTTGTAATGAGAGGGGTTAAATAATGGGAAGACTTTTTGGAACAGACGGCGTAAGAGGTATAGCGAACCTCGAATTGACTGCTGATCTGGCATTTTATTTAGGTCAGGCTGGTGCATATGTTCTCACGGCTGAAACTAAGCATGTACCTAAAATAATAGTTGGAATGGATACAAGGATTTCTGGTGATATGCTCGAGTCCTCACTTGTTGCTGGAATTTGTTCAGTAGGAGCTGAAGCGATATGTGTTGGTGTTATACCTACACCTGCAATCTCCTACCTTACAAGGTTTTATAAGGCTGATGCAGGCATTGTCATTTCTGCCTCACATAATCCTTATGAGTTTAATGGTATAAAGTTTTTTGATTCAAAAGGCTACAAGCTTCCTGATGCTATGGAAGATAGAATTGAATCTATCATACTTGACAAATCTGAAGATATTCCAAAGCCAACTGGAAAAACCATAGGTATAAAAAGCACAAATGAGTCCGCATTAGATGATTATATTGATTTTATCAAAAGTACTATTGATTGCGATCTAAAAGGATTAAAAGTTGCAATAGACTGCGCAAATGGAGCAGCATATAAAGCAGCACCAATAGCGTTGTTTGATCTTGGAGCTGACGTTTCGGTTATACATAATGAACCGAATGGTATCAATATTAACTTCGGATGTGGCTCAACACACTTATCAGATCTTAAAAAATTTGTACTTGAAACAGGTGCAGACATAGGTTTAGCTTTTGACGGAGATGCAGATAGAGTTCTTGTAGTGGATCAAAACGGTAATTTAGTAGATGGTGACCAAATAATGACCATTATCGGAGTTTCACTAAAGCAAAAAGGTTCACTTGCGAAAAATGCAATCGTGGCAACTGTAATGAGCAATCTTGGTCTTGATATGATGGGTAAGTCTGAAGAGATTGAAATTGTAAAGACCAAAGTTGGCGATAGATATGTTCTCGAAGAAATGCTTGATAAAGGTTATAATTTAGGCGGTGAGCAATCAGGACACATCATATTCCTTGATCACAATACCACTGGTGACGGTCTCCTTACTGCCGTTCAATTGCTTAAGATATTAAAAACATCTGGCAAAAAAGTATCTGAGCTAGCTTCAAAAATGCAAGTATTTCCTCAGGTTCTTAAGAACGCAAAGATTTGCAACGAAAAGAAATATACTTATATGGAAGATACAGAAATTGCAAAGCTATGTGTTTCACTTGAAAGAGAATTCCATGGTGAAGGCAGAGTATTAATAAGACCATCCGGTACCGAGCCACTCGTAAGAGTTATGATTGAAGGTAAGGACCAGGAATATATAACAACCAAAGCGGTTGAATTGGTAAAATTAATTGAAGAAAGGTTGGGATAAATTAGATAAAAGTTATATGTAGATTAAAAATGTATTTAATGTAGAAGGCAAGAAAATGTGGAAATATCCAAGTAAAGGATAGTCAAGAAGTACTATCCAAAATAACAGAATAGTATGTATAAGGAATATAATTATGGATATTTGAATAATTCATTATCCAATTTACCAAAGCGCCAGAACGGATAAAACAAGTTGACAGACAATTATCACTTTATTTTATAGCGTTGACGAGGAGAAGGAGGTCACTATAGGTACCTTATCTATAGTGAATTATCGAGATTTCGGCGGAAACCTTCCGGTTACCACGGTCGTAGAAGCCTACAAAACTTACAGGCAACTGTAAAACAAACAGGGCTTCATGTGGTTATTCCTTACCTAAAGAATTCTTTTAAGACTTTAGTTTTCTTTAGCTATTTTGCTATTCTTATTATTTCCACAAGGTTCTTCAATTAGGTAATTTCTAATAAAACAACAGGTCAACTGGCGATTTCAAAAATACTGAATTTATTACTATTCACCATTAATAATTGACCAAGGAAATTTTTGAAATCGCCTTATTCAATTTTAAAAAAGGAGATAATTTTATGTGCGGAATAGTTGGATATATCGGCGATAAGAAAGTTGCGCCTATTTTGATTAATGGACTTAAAAAACTAGAGTATAGAGGTTATGACTCTTCAGGTGTTGCAATATTTGGTGATAATAATTTAGATGTAATTAAATGCAAAGGAAGGCTATCTATTCTTGAATCGAAGGTATTAGAAAATATGCCTTCAGGAACCATGGGTATAGGTCACACCAGATGGGCAACTCATGGAGAACCAAATGACGTTAACTCTCACCCCCATATCAGCAACTCAGGAAAAATAGCCGTTGTGCATAACGGCATTATAGAAAATTATCTAAAACTAAAAGAGTTTCTTCAATCACAGGGTTATGATTTCAAATCAGATACAGACACAGAGGTAGTAGCTCATTTGGTTGAATATCATTATAAAGGCAATCTTATAGAAGCTGTAATAGAATCTATAAATGAAATCGAAGGATCATATGCTTTAGGGGTTATTTGTAGCGATTGTCCTACTGAGTTCATTGCCGCAAGAAAAGACAGTCCACTTATAGTTGGTCTTGGCAAAGGTGAAAACTTTATAGCTTCAGATATTCCTGCAATTCTAGAGTATACAAGGGAAATATATATACTTGAAGACAAAGAAATCGTGCATCTTACAAAAGATGATGTAAAAGTATATAACATACATGGTGCTGAAGTTAAAAAAGAAATATTCAACGTTACATGGGACGTCTCCTCAGCTGAAAAGTCAGGATATGAGCATTTCATGATGAAGGAGATGTTCGAGGAGCCAAAGGTAATCAAAGATACTATTTCACCAAGAATTGAAAATGATAAAATCGTGTTGGATAATGTAAGTATTTCTAAGGAAGATCTTGATAACATAGACAAAATATACATCGTAGCTTGCGGAACCGCTTATCATGCAGGCGTTGTTGGAAAATACATCATTGAAAAACTTGCTAGAATACCTGTAGAAATTGATATAGCTTCTGAGTTTAGATACCGCGATCCTCTTATTAGCGATAGAAATCTCGTAATAATAATTAGTCAGTCAGGTGAAACCTTAGATACATTGGTAGCCCTCAAAGAATCCAAAAAGAGGGGCGCTAAGATACTCTCAATTGTAAATGTTGTTGGAAGCTCCATAGCAAGAGAGTCCGAAAATGTACTCTATACATGGGCAGGACCTGAAATATCAGTAGCTTCAACTAAAGCATATAACGCACAGCTTGCAGCACTATACCTTATCGCATTTGATTTTGCATACAAAAAAGGTCGCTTGGACGAAGCCACTTACAAAAGCTGCATCAAAGAGTTGAAGAGTCTTCCTTCAAAGACAGAAGAAGTACTTGCAAACAAAGAAATCATTCAGAAGTTTGCGTCCCAGCATTACAATGCAAAAAGTATTTTCTTTATCGGAAGAGGCCTTGACTATGCTCTTTCAATGGAAGGGTCACTCAAACTCAAAGAAATTTCATATATACATTCTGAAGCGTACGCTGGCGGCGAACTCAAACACGGTACGATAGCCCTTATAGAAAAAGGCACACTTGTTATCTGCCCTGTCACTCAGGATGATCTTGTAGACAAGATGATAAGCAATATAAGAGAAGTAAAAGCAAGGGGTGCTGTCGTTATGGCAATTACCCAAAAGAAGAACAAAGACATGGAAAAAACAGCGGATGTGGTAATAAATATACCTGACATAGATCCATTGGTAGCACCAGTTATAGCTGTAACCCCACTTCAGTTATTTGCATATTATATGGCAGTTGAAAAGGGCTGCGATGTTGATAAGCCAAGAAATCTAGCAAAGAGTGTTACAGTTGAGTAGAATCGATATAAGAAGAACAAAACCGCGAAGCGGCTTTTGTGTCCGCTGTAACTCGTCGTTAGAAATTATGGGGACCATAATTTCCTAGCCACAAAAAAAAGACTGGTCGACCCCCAATCGGGATTTGACCAGTCCATTTAATTTAATTTCTTTTATATCACTTATCAATATGTATAGTTAAATCTCTTCGCAAGTTGTATAACATCTATCATGTTAATACTTCCGTCACTATTCAAATCACACCTAGCGTCAAATTCAGTATCTGTAGAAATCTTATTAAAGCATTTCGCAATTAAAATAACATCCATCATGTTAACTGATTTGTCACCATTGATGTCTTCAGGAACACTTTTTATTGTAGGTTTTGCTGTGTATACAGGTCTAGGTGTTGATGTTGCATTTACAAATAAAACACCTGGATCATATATATCATAATCTGTTACCTGTTTATCATCTAAAGCATAAAGAGCTGTTCCATTAATACCATTAGGAATAAACCTTGTATCCTGGAAACAAAGTGTGGTTTTTGTTTTTTTCAATACTTTGAACTTTATTACTCCAAGAGTTCCTGTAGTTTCGATAAGTCCTGATTTCTTGTATAAATCTGATCTTACATACGTTCCGCCAAAGTTAAGATAGCCCGCATCAACATCATTGAAAGCAACAACAAGAGGACTAAATTTGGCATTTAAAAGTAAATCACCTTCTTCAGGCTCAGTTTGGTTCATGTAACCTAAATAATTATTTTCAACAAGCTTAACAGGTTGCAAAACATTTTTGTCATATACAATGTTTACGTCATAGCCAACAAAATTTGGAATGTTGTTTATCTTTAAAGTAGAAGTAATGATTTCCCCAACATTCGCAATTTTTTTGTCAACACTAAGCTCGATACTTCCTTTTTCAACTGCAGATGAATTTACCGCTGGTATTGATGCAACTAGAAGTGCCGCAACAGTTGCCACAGTCGAAAGTAACTTGACTGCTTTTCTTGAATTACCTTTTACCCTTTCCATACGCTCCATTTTCATGCTCCTTTCAAAATTGTGAGATTCTTTTTATTACGAGTTTGGTAAAAATAACATGTTCCGATAAAGTCTTTTTTACACTTTTTAAGTATATATGAGCAACGAACACACAGAAGACTTAATCATATGATCAAGGTTATTAAGTGATTATTGTATATCAACAAAAAACTATTAATTCGAAATCGAATCACACTTTAAATTTACCGGTTTTCAATGAACACAATGTAACAAGTGCATATCTCTGCATACTATGCGATGCACTTATTTACAAAAAACCATATTCACCATCAATAAATTTACCTATACCCAGTTTTAGTATATCATATTTTTTATAGAACCCTATTAACTTATTTTGCTATTTACTATCCTTTTTTGTGACAATTGTATTCCTCTATTTGCTCATTCGCTTTTGTTTTATATATACAAGCGAAACAGCAAGTACTGCAATCGCAAATCCTATCATTATAAGCATATTCGCAAAAACAGGCGCCATATTATCCATATTTATGTTATCCATTTTCGTAATCAAGTTGTTGGATTTTACATACCAATATGTCGGTGTAAAGCTTGCAAATGTTAAAACAGTTTTCCCAAGCAAAGCCTGCGGAACAAAAACACCGCTTATAAAGCCAGTTCCAAGTGAAAATACATTCGATACTGCTGACATCGCATTCTTGCTCTTTATTAAGTTTGAAATTAAAAAGCTTATGCTAAGAGCCGTAATAGCGAATACAAACGAGTTAACCAGAAACATCACTCCTCTTAGAGAGAACATAACGCTTCCAAACATAATAAAACTAGCTACAACCATAATAAACCATGCGATTATCGCAAAACTTACATTTCCAAAAATAAGCTGAAAACTAATATTATTTAGTCTTTTCGGGGAGCAGAAATTCCTCTTTTTCAAATCTTCATTATTGAACACCATCATTACTACACCTACACCTAAAATCAATATTGTAAATAATGAATACGCCAAAAAGTTAAAGTAAAACTCACATCTTTCATTTTTAGATATATCATTACTAGTGTTTTTTAGTTTAACTTCAGTAGTTTGATCAAGGTCACTTTTGACATATTTTACAATCTGTTCATGTGAAGCACCGTTCATATTATTAATGTATGTTGTCACAGTATTTAAATACTTATTGACGAGACTGTCAACATATATTGCATTTGTAGAGTCTGGCACATTTGTCTTTTCAAGCTTAATTTCTTTGTTATTGATCAGCCCTTCTGTAAATCCTTTTGGCAGCCTAACTATATACTCAATCTCTCTGAAGAACAATGCATCCTGAAGCTTTTGCGTATCATCCTGAATATTCACGATATTAGCATTCTTGCTAAGATAGTCCTTTAACCCACTCATTAGGATTGAGTCTTGGTCTTGATTAATAATGGCAATATTTACCTTTGTGCCCACAAAACCTGTTTTCGCAGGATTCTCATAAGTATTTGCGAGAGTTAATGTCAGTGCAAAAAACACTCCAACATAAATCAACATCTGGGTTAAGTTCTTATAAATAACTTTAAAGTAAGCCTTAAATATTTGCATATCTCTGCCTCCTTAAAACGAAGTAGGTAATTATGCTGAATACCACTGGGAACAAGCATAGTACGGATATATCAATAAAATATTGTTTATGGTCACTATAGTAATACAATGAGTAGAATGCGTCAGTAATAAGATTTACTGGATTCAGGTAGCTTAATATTGGTGCGTTTTCATTAACAATGTATTTCATTTTGTCATACATCAAGCCTGAGAGAAATGACATAGTCATCGAAAATCCAATAAGTATTCCAACTTTTATACCCTCCCCCTTTTTAACAATCGAAGCAATAAAAGTTCCAAACGATACACCTGTAATAGATCCAATAATACATGTAAGCAATACAAATAATACTTGATTTCCAAAATCTACTTTTAATATAAACATCAAATATATCAGCAATAAAATAATATCAATAATCTGAATCACAGTCGCAGCTAACATTGAACCAAAAAACATCTTCAATTTGTGTGTTGGAGCAACGTTTATTCTAGCCCCTTGAGTTGACTGATTCGCCTGTATTGAAGTAACCTCTTTAAGCCCTAAAAAACCTCCATAAAAACATGTCATTGCAATCAGTGTATAAAAATAGTTTACCGTTGTATTAGGCGCTGATCTGCTTGTAGAAACTTCTTTCATATAATCAACCCTGTTTGAAATGCTTTCTCTAAGTATATTTTTATCTGCACCATTGCTATACTTACTGATGGTACCTATAGTGGATATACTCTGAGTATAATCATCAATAACACTTTTGATGATGGTTTGGTATATCCCTGATTTTTTAACTACGAGCTTTGTTCCATTTTCAAAATATATGTACCCTTCAACTTTACCATCCTCGAGAAGCCTTTCGGCCTCGAGTCTTGAACCATATTTTATATCAAACAACTTATTTTCATGATCATCTTTTTTATGATTTGATGCAGACTCAAGAAACTCAACAAAATCCTTGTTATTGTTATAATCAGAATCTTTCACAATACCTATTTTAATCTTCGTAAACTTTTCCGCACTTGAGATATTTGAAAAAGCAAGATTAAACAGTGTAGCTAGGATTATTGGAAATAATAAAGTCCAAAACATCATTTGTTTGTCTTTAACAATACATTTTATCCTATATTTAAAGTTATGCAAAAACATACAATCCCTCCCAGTTTATATGATAGTACTAGAATTAATATTAATCCTAATCCCTTAACTCCTTGCCTGTAATCTCCAAAAATACATCGTTTAGTGTTGGTGGCTCGGAATAGATTTTACCAATGGCAATATCCTTTGATTTTAAATAATCAAGCAATGCTACCAGATTATTTTTCCCTTTGTTTGATTTAACAACGAGCAAATTACCACTGTATTCAGCAGAAATAAAATTCGGCTGTTTTCTAATATCCTCTAGTATACTGTAATCAATTTTAAATACCTCAACAGTAATTTTTTCACCCGAGTTTATCATACCTTTTAGCTCGTCATTTGTTCCTGTAGCTATAATCTTGCCTTTATCCATAATTGATATCCTTGTACATATTTGTTCAACTTCTTCCATATAGTGAGAAGTGTATACAATCGTAGCACCTTCCTTATTTAATCGTTGAATCCCTTCTAATATGTTGTTTCTGCTCTGAGGGTCAACTGCAACTGTTGGCTCATCAAGAATTATCAGCTTTGGCTTGTGTGCAATTCCACATGCAATGTTTAGTCTACGCAGTAGGCCTCCACTTAGTTTTTTAGGGTAAAACTTTCTAAAATCATTAAGCCCGACAAATTCTATAGCCTCATCAACTAGTGTTCTACGCGTACTTTTATCCGATATGTATAGTCCGCAGAAATAATCAATGTTTTCAAAAACTGTCAACTCATCGAATACAGCTACATTTTGCATTATTATACCAATATTACGCTTTATATCATAAGCGTCAGGCTTCATTGGCTTATTATATATTTCAATTGTCCCTTTGTCGTACTTTAGTAGTGATAAAATGCAATTTATTGCAGTCGTTTTACCTGAGCCGTTAGGTCCTAAAAGACCATATACTTCCCCATCATTTACTTGGAGATTGAAATGATCTAGCGCAATTAAATCACCATACCTTTTTACCAAGTTCTCAACCTTTATTATCATAAACTTTCCTCCTGCTTTATTTTATAGATTTCCAATACTTTTTATTTTCCTATTTTAATATTACGCTTTATTGCCAAATATTATAAGTGAATAAACTCCATATTGACTGTGACAAATGTCATAATTTATTTGATATCATTTCACTTGAATGTTATATTATTATGGAAGACATATAATAAATTTGAAAAAGGTTTGATAAATTATGCCAAAGCTGGTTGACAAGCTGATCTTATTTTTTATTTCAGTTGCTTTATATGTTACTTGTGTTAATAATAAATATATGATTGCGCCAATCCTGATTGCACTTATATTTAGCGCTAGCATAAGCTATTTTGAGTCCTATGGAATCAAAATAGCTCTATCGGCTGTATACCTTGCTACTTGTCTATTCAAACCCGAGTTTGCATTTTTTATTCCAGCAATTTGTTATGACATTGTGTTTTCCAAAGTAAAATGGATATGGGCTTTAGCATTCATTCCACTAATTGGTATCCCAACGGATACAATTAAGTACTCTAAGTTTATGACTGCTGCGTTAATAATAGTTACATTAATTCTAAAGCGTCGTACCGAAGCTCTGGAAAGTATAAAAAATAAATACCATACTCTTCAGGACAATGCAAAAGAAATCTCAATTCAACTTGAAAACAAGAATAAAGGACTTATGGAAAAACAAGACTACGAAATAAATCTTGCAACTTTAAAAGAGCGAAACAGAATAGCTAGAGATATTCATGACAATGTTGGACATTTGCTTTCAAGATCCATTTTACAAATTGGTGCTTTATTAGCATTAAATAAAGATCAAGACACAATGGAAAGTCTGCTGCTTGTGAAAGAAAGCCTCTCTGAGGCAATGAGTAGTATTCGTTCGAGTGTACATGATCTTCATGAAGAATCAATTGACCTTGCTGTTGAAATACAGAAGTTAATTGACGGGTTTCAGTTTTGTAATGTAAAATTTTATCACGATTTAGATTCAGTACTAAATAAGAACATAAAGTACTGCTTTATTTCGGTCACTAAAGAATCATTATCTAATATTATAAAACATTCAAACGCGACTGAAGCTCAAATATCAATATTCGAACATCCTAGTCTTGTCCAACTCGTTATACAGGATAATGGTTCAAAAATCTGCTACAAAAGCGAAAACGGGATAGGATTAAAGAATATAAAAGATAGAGTCTCTGCAATAGGTGGCAATATTAATATTACCACTGAGAAAGGGTTTAGGGTATTTATTTCGGTACCTAAGGGATAATGAACAAAAACGCGTAAGCGCTTTTGTATCCGCTGTAACCCGTCGTTAGAAATTATGGGAATCATAATTTGCTAGACATCAAGAAATATTTGTTAGATTAATAATGTATTTAATTTAGAAAGGATTAATGTAATGAGAGTTTTAATAGTTGATGATGATAAATTAGTATGTGTATCCCTTAAAACAATACTTGAGGCAGATAACGATATTACTGTTGCAGGCATTGGCCATAATGGAAAGGAAGCCATTATGCTTTATGGAAGTTTGAAGCCAGATATTATTTTGATGGATATTCGAATGGAAGAAATGTCGGGACTTGAAGCAGGCGAATCTATTTTAACATCCGATAAAAACGCCAAGATACTCTTTCTTACAACTTTTTCAGATGATGAGTACATAATAAAAGCCCTTAAAATGGGCGCAAAAGGTTACATTATAAAGCAAAACTTTGAGAGCATCGTCCCCTCATTGAAAGCTGTATATATAGGTCAAAGAGTATTTGATGATGATATTGTATCTAAACTTCCATCACTTATAAACAATACCACAAAAACCGATTTTTCTTCATTTTGCATTTCGGAAAAGGAGCTTGATATCATCACTCTCGTTGCAGAAGGTCTAAGCAATAAGGAAATTGCAAACAGTCTTTATGTAAGTGAAGGCACTGTAAGAAATACACTAACAACTATTTTAGAAAAGCTTAATTTAAGAGACAGAACACAACTTGCAGTATTTTATTATAAAAACAAAAACGCGTAAGCGCTTTTTGTATCCTCTGTAACTCGTCGTTAGAAATTATGGGTACCATAATTTCCAAGACATGAACAAAAACGCCTGAGTGTATCAGGCTTTTCCACCTTTGATTACTTTAATTTCAACTTCTTGTTTTTCTACTTTTGAGGAAATCTCCTCAACTGCTCTTTTCACTTCTTTAACTTCTTCATATGTTTGCTTATATCCGTCAAACAAAGCTTTTGTTTTGTCATCAAGATTGTTTTCAAGTCTTATGATATCATTTTTAACAGATTCTATTTTATTATCCATAGAGCTGATTTTATTATCCATAGAGCTGATTTTATTGTCCATAGAGTTGAATCTCTCTGTAAAATCCGAATACATTTTAGTAATTAATTCAAACATTTTATCTTCCATTTTAATTGCACATCCTTTTAATTCAAAGTATACATATTATATCATTCTTCCAATTGATAATAAATATTATTCTTATATATGAATTTCTAATTACTTGCTCTTTAATCTCTTAAACAAGAAATAATACTTCTCTTCATAAACGAGCTCATAATCGTCGTTTTTGTATAATGCATCATACAACTCCTGATTCAATGAAGGATTTATAAGCATATACTGAAGATTGTATTTTTCGAATATCTTTTCATAGTTTTGAGGATTGTTCATTATTTCCGAATAGTCCTTTAAAACTGTACACCCCTTGTTGAACTGTCCTGAATAAAGATCAGCTCTTGAGTCTACAAAGACCTTTATCCCACTAAACAATAAGAACCCACCGTTATCATAATCATTATAAAGGCGAATATTCTTGTAATCTAGATTATATTTCATATACTCAACTGTCCTACCTGGAAACAAATCTAAGTCTGTGATCTTCCACATATCTTTAGAAGTCTTTATAACAAGAGCTCCAGCAATGATGATCACAAGGACTATTATTGCTATTTTTGATTCAAGAACAGCTCTTATTTTACCATTTAGCCCATCCTGACTTTTATTGTACCTCTCGTAAAGCTTGTACCCTTTAGTAGGCTCGATCTTTTCTATAAAAATCAGACCAAGGAAAGCAATAAAATATGCATAAAACCTAATTGCATAAAATGTCATAATTGTAAGCCCTGCTAAAAGAAAAATCGACTTTAATGAGAATGACTTTTTAGTAAACAACAATATTGCAAATATTAAAAGACCTATAATCAACGTCATGCAAATAAACTTTTCAAGTGGGCTGTCAAAAGACGGACTCTTCCATTCAACTATGTTTCTTGTAATCTCAGAATTAAACATTGATGTAAAGTATGTCATTTTGCTTGCTCCATAAGGATTCAATAGCCCTAAAGGAATCATAATAAGCATTAATACAAGCAATATCGGGAATTTTTTCTCCCCATCCTTATTGAAATACCCAGCTCTAAATTTCCATATATCAATTTTTTTAAACGAATCAAAAATATATGGTAGCATCAACACAAAGAACAGCGGAAATGCACCAATGTGGAAATTAGCTATCGCAATACATAGAAACGGCATAGCCAAGAGTGTTTTAATGTTTTTGCTTCGAATATAGCTTTCTAAAACATAGATTTCCAAGGCATAAATAAGAATTGTAAATATCTGAGGTCTTACACGGATAGATGTATATTGCAAAAATGCAGTAAATAATATTGCCAAAAAAACTGAAAGGTACTTTTTGTTGTTGCTTACAAGACAGTTGGTTTTATAAATGACAAATAAAATAATCGCAGTCAATATCATCTGCAAAGCATAAAGCCCTGTATACCCTGATGAATTGTATACAAGATAAAAAATAACATCTGATAACCATTCCTGAGATGTGAATTGGAGATTGTGTATCGAAAATGGGTCAATCGTTGTGAATCCATTTTGCAATATATCACGACCTACTGCCAAATGGAAAAATGTATCTGTATCATTGACATGAGCGTAATTATATATCACTAAAGCTGCAATCATACAGAGAATAACACTTATAAAAGAAAATACTCTAAACTTATTCATTCCTTGTCCTACATTTTCTTTTGTTGCATTAGAATCTGCAATATTCTCCGTGTTCTTTAACTCATCAGCATTACCCATAACTCTTTTGCCTCCTATGAATTCTTTCCAATCTTTCTAAATGAAAAGAATTTATTCGCTGGATAGTTGAAAAATGTGGTTAATCCTATAGATATGAACCTTGCAATGTTCTCCATTTGCTTTACTGTAACAATATCAGTATGTGAAGCATGATATGTAATCATAACTATATTTGCAATTGTCCCACTTACTGCAAGCGAACAGAAAAAAATAATAGTAAACTTTATCATCTGACTAAACACATTCTCGTCATTTGCTTTAAAAGTTATAGTCTTATTTAATATGAAGCTTGAGATACTTCCAATTAAATAACCTACCCATATACTAATCGTATAAAAATACTTTCCTTCAAATGCTAGATTGAATAAAAAACCGCTCATGTAGTTTAAAAATGCCGAAAAACCTCCAACAAATAAGAATATTAAGAATTCCTTTGAAAGGAACAGTTTTTTTACCTTGTTAAAAATCGAACTTAACATCAAATCCCCCTAAAATATTAGCCTACCTTCAAGCATCATACCCACTTGAACCAACATCTTTACATGCTAATTTCACTTACTTTTTGTTTAAACTCATCTATATTATTATTTTTAATGTTCAAAATAAAAAATGTTACTTTCTGACCTTTATATTCCATAGTCTTTTCTTCTATACTTCCAAGTGAAGAAAGTCCCCTGAACTTCTCAATAACCGCTGTGATATTTCCTGTGTTCTCCCAAATAAGCTTTAGATCCTTATCGGTTTTCACATAGTTCTGAATTCCTTTTTTATTAGCACTAAGAACTTCCTCTGGTGATTTAAAAAGATTTGCAGGAATATCATCACTTAATGACAATATCTTTTTATCGTCATATTCATATAAAAATGTATGTGGAATAGCATACCCTGCATCAAGACAAATAAGTGTTTCATAATTCGGATCAGGATATCCCTTGAGCTTCTTAAACTCTTCCCATCTTAACTCGGTTGAAGGCTCAGGGACCCCTGCAGTAATGTCCCTAACATATCTTGATACCGCAACTACCCTTTGGTTTAAGTGATGTACACTGAATGGATTTGTTGAAAGCTTGTACAAATATCCAGCACATGAAACCACTCCAATGGAAATTATGATAAGAGCTGGTACCAATGCTGCAATTCTTGGTATTGGAGATGCCTCTGCTTCTTTCTTTGATTTAAACTTACTGTAAATCCACTTCGCGATAACTATCATCTCATTAACTGTAAAAGCCATCAATATTACCCAGAAAGGACTTGAATGCAATACTCTATAATCTGAGTATCCCGCAATCAATGCTCCAAACGATGCAAGAAATGCGACAAGTACCAATTGATAATGCTTTTTAAAGAAAGCAATAAAAAGACCAGGTATAAGCAGCAAGTAATATGAATATGGTATTAGAGGATAGTCAGGCACAAACCATTTATAGTATGTTTCTCCAAACAAGCAATCTTTCATCCTATTAAAGAACACCATAAATCCGTCCATACCATCATTTGTAATACTTTCGATAAACTGTTTCATATAGCTGCCTTCAATTGCAAAATACATTTCTCTGTTATAGACAGCATAAATAATCAGCGGTGTTGTCGCTATCAAAATACCTAATGCCAACACCTTAACATTATCCCAGTTTCTTTTTGTGACTGTCTTTTTAAAGTTGAAAATAATGAAAAGGACCACTGCTCCTATTAACGCCTCTAGGTATTGCTTTCCCATTGTAGCACAAGCAACACAAAGACCTGTAATGACTGATGCAAAAGCAATCCTTGCAAATGATTTTTTGGAAAATCCTGTATAAATAAAATACAATGATGTCAGCATCAAAGGAGCTGAAATTGCATATCTGTGACCTGCAAATATCTGTATAAAATGAATTGGTAAAAAGTTAAATGCTACTGCACAAATAAAAGTAAGCGTGTAATTTTTGAATATTCTGTGAATAATCATACTCATAAAAATGAATGTTACATATCCAAGTAAGAGTAATGAAATATTAAATACTAATAGATTATATCCAATAATCTTAAAGAACGGAATTATATAGTAGTGAAATATAACTTCCCTTGCGCAAATACCGAAGTCTGAAAATGCTGCCTGAAAATAAGGTCCATCTGTAATGTATTTCTCAGAAAAATATATATCCCAAGATGCATCATCAAACAACCCACCCTGATTCCATGGCGCTGTATCCCAATTCCAAAGATGTGTAACAAAAAATATTATAGTTAGAAACCCAAAAAAGATAAGCGGAAGTTTATTTTTTATGTAAAACTCTTTTTTCGTAAAAAAAGGCCTTCCTAGAGGCACAAAAGCTAGTACCATTGATATCATTCCAACAACCCAAGAAATCCATGTTAAATCATTTCCTTCCCAAGTTTTGTCATAGTGCAAAGACGATGATATTGCACATGTTGCAATGGATAATACCGTAAGAGCTAAAAAAACAAATCTTCTTTTATTGCTACTGTAGATTTCTTTAAGATTTGCAGTAAAGTTATTTGACATTGTAAAAACCTCATCCTTCCAATTGGTGTAAGATGTTCAAAATACATTATCTGCCGATTCCATACAGAATGACCGACATTATTATATTACACCAAACTTAAGGCTCAAGTCAAATATGTATAATATAAATTTGTATCCTCTGTAACTCGTCGTGAGAAATTAAAAAAGGTGGCTTTTTAAGCCACCCATTTTTACTGGATATAAAAACTATAGTTTTTTCCTTGATTATTGTCCCAATTATTGGTACCATCCTTAAAAGCAACATTTAGCTGGCCACTATCTTCTGCAGGTATCGATAATTCATACATCTGCTGATTTGTAATATTCATTGGGTAAGTCGATACATCCTTCCAATCATTGTTATCGCCAAATCCTATTACTGCAAACACTTCATTCGCACCATTTTTTGAAAGCAACCCATTGTAAGTCAACTTAACTTTATCTCCAATAGTTGTAAACGTAACACCCTTAGTATTGTTGTTATATGTTATTTCATCTGCAAACTCAACGCTTGATTTTCCACATCCACATTCATTGCATCCAGATGATTTGCAATCATTATTAACTAAAGGAGCATTACTTTTTAATCCGAAGAAACTAAATTTACCCATTTTTTACCTCCCAGCAAATTATTTTAAAACCCATTATAGTTTTTACAAGCAACTGAAAATTATCTAAAAGAATAATGGGAATTCAGAAAATAAAATGAAAAGTAATCATGAGCTTTTTAAGAATTTAAAATATACTTTAGGTGATTTCAAAAAAATTCATTTTAGGTGATTCCAAAAAAATAACTGGTCAACTGGCGATTTCAAAAATACTGATTTAAGTACGTTTCGCCTTTAAAAATTGAACAAGGAAATTTTTGAAATCGCCTTAGTAACTTTCACCATTAAAAATTTAACAAGGGATTTTTTAACTCGCCTTATCCAAAGCAGAAATTAGTATTTGCATCATTTGATCAACATGCTGCTTATCTAGTATTAAAGCTGGAATCAATCTAATTGTTGCTGGCTGTGGCGAATTCAGTATAAGCCCTTGCTTAAGACTTTCCTCAACAATTTGTTTTGCATTTTCCTTTGGAAGATCAAAAGCTATGAGAAGACCTTTTCCCCTTATATTTTTCAGACCATACCTATCCTTAATGCTTGATAAACATTCTATTATATGCTTCCCTTGTTGCTCTGCGTTTTGAACTAATTCTTTATTTATAATCTCATTAATAACAGCTAGACCTACTGCAGTAGCAAGGGGCTGACCACAATATGTTCCACCCTGATCTCCCTGTTCGAACAAATCAAAATTCTTCTTTGTCAGCATTGCAGATAACGGGAAGCCTCCACCAATGCATTTCCCAAGCGTCATTACATCAGGCTCAACCCCATAATGCTCATAAGCAAACATTCTTCCAGTACGTCCAATTCCAGTTTGTATTTCATCAAAAATCAGCAATGTACCATAATCGTCACATATCTCCCTCAAACACTTCATATATTCTTCAGTGACAGGATTAACTCCACCCTCTCCCTGTATAGGCTCGATCATTATAGCACAAGTTCTTGAGTCAATTGAGGCAATTAGCGCATCAATATCATTTATTGGAACATGTTTGAACCCAGGCACCTTAGGCTCAAATAGTGCTTTCCACTGCCTCTTTCCTGTTGCTGACATTGTAGCAAGCGTCCTTCCATGAAACCCATTTACCACCGTAATGATTTCAGAGGCCCCATCAAGTAGCTTAACTCCGTATTTCCTCGCTAGCTTTATAGCCCCCTCATTTGCTTCGGCTCCACTGCTTGCAAAAAACACTTTATCAAAGCACGAGATTTCTGTAAGCAGCTTTGCCAACTCAATCATAGGCTTGTTATAAAACGCAGGACTAGCATTTACCAATGCCCCAGCTTGTAAACTCAGAGCTTCTTTTACAGCCTCAGGACAATGCCCTAAGCATGTAGCTCCCCAGCCTCCGATAAAATCCAAATACTTTTTGCCATTTGTATCCCATAAATACATTCCCTCGCCACATTCCATAACTACATCTGGTCTCTTTGTTGTAAATAAAATTGATTTTTCGGCCTCCATAAAATAATCTATACTGGCATTACAACTTTCAGAACTCATAAAATCACCCCACAATATCATTATCGTATAATTATACACCACATTGTATATTTATGCAATGATAACAACAAAAAGATCTCCAACCACACAAATCATGGTTGGAGATACAAAACTTTTTGTTTTATTAGTTTATTCCGAGATATGCTCCAAGTGTATTCAAATCGTTCTGATCAATTACACCATTTCGTACACCGTTTTGCATTAAGTCAGCTGCACACAACTGCTTCCATGACATATTACTATCTCCATCTAAATAGGATTCTAAGAAATAATAATCTCCTACAGTTAGGTTTCCATTAATTTCTACGTCGCCAAATGCAACATTATAGTATGTACCTGTATCAGCTGTTCCTGGAATTCCCATAATATAATTGTACAAAAATGTACGATCAGTCTGAGTTATTGCATTATCTCCATTTACATCTGCTGCAACCTTTTGTTCATTAGTAAATGTTTCCAGCCCCAAGATATACCTTTGTTGGAGAGCATAGTCAAGAGAATCAATAGCCATATCATTATTGATATCCCCTATTTTTATCCTTTCCCATCCAAGCTCTGGAACTGCGAATGCCGATACTGCTAAACTAGCTGTTAAGCATAGACCTGCAACTATTGTTGTTACTTTTTTAAACATATTCATTACCCCTTTCTTTATTAGGTATAGGTATATTATTATTTGAAGCCTACTACCAAAACAGTCATTTGATTTATAAGGTGTTAAGCTTCTTTACATCTATTACTATAAACCTATCTTTTGAAAAAATATCGAATTATGTTTAAAAGGGTCAATATTAATGGTAAGAAGGACGTTTTTATACGTGAAAGTACAAGTATTGAAGATTAGCAAACCATAATTTTCAAACTTGAAACTCAAGTTTTCCTATATTTCTTTAACGCCAAGGAATTCAAAATCAAGAATACCAAAGTATACCCGATCAAAATATATATATCAAACTGTATGTCAAAAAGCCCTTTTCCTTTAATCATTATACTTTTTAAAGCCTCTGCGCCATAAGTAAGCGGAAATATTTTCGAGAGCATGGTAACCCAAGTCGGAGCATCTCTTAAATCAAATATTCCACTAAAAAGTATTTGAGGAACAATTACAACAGGTATAAACTGAAACAATTGAAATTCATTTCTCGCAAAGGTTGACAAGAGTGTACCAAGCGCAAGCGACTGTCCTGCAAGAATAAGGTTGAGAATTAATACGCACCAGAAGTTCCCATTCATTTCAACATTAAGACCATATATAATAAACAGCTGAATTACAATGGTTTGAAGCACTACAAAAAGACCAAATCCCAAGAAATATCCCCACACGATCTGTCTTCTTTTTAAAGGGGTTGCTAAAACCCTTTCAAGCGTGCCACTGATACGCTCCCTTAAAAATGCGACTCCTGCTAGCAAAAACACGAAGAAGAATATGAAAAATCCCATAAAAAGAGGGGCAAGCGAGTCGAACGCATTCAAATTTTTAGAACCATACAAATAGCTAATCTCAGGTTCAATTAATGATTGAGAAGTACGAATACTTTTACTCATGTTTTTTTGCATTACCCCCATTACCAGTCCGTTTATGGTTGGAGATGAGCCCTCAAGTGTTATTTTAGGTGTGTTTCCTTTAAATACAACATATGCATTTGACTTGTCATTTTTTAAGTTATCAATCGCCTCCTGCTCATTGGCCACTTCCTTAACCTCAGCATTTTCTGATAGTTGTTCAATAAACTCTTTAGGGGCAGATACAATATCAATAATGGGCTTTGACGTAGATGATGTAAGTATAATATTCAGAAGAAATATAACAAATATCGGAGCCAAAAACATAAGTCCTATAGATCGTTTATCTGCAACAATCTGCTTAATCAACCTTTTTGCCACAACTAGAGTTCTCATATTGCCTCACCATTCCTTTCATCACCGTAAAACAGAAATGCTCCTTCAATTGTTTCTTTTCCCGATGCCGTCTTTAATCTATCTGGTGAGTCCAAGGCTATTATACTTCCGTTCCTTATCAATGCAAGTCTGTCACAGTGTTCCGCTTCATCCATAACATGAGTTGTAATCAAAATTGTTACTCCATTAGCTTTTAGTCTTTCAAATTCATTCCAGAACTGTTTTCTAAGCACTGGATCAATTCCTACAGTCGGCTCATCTAGAATCAGAAGCTCGGGCGAATGAAAAAGTGCTATTGCTAGCGAAAGCCGTCTTTTCATCCCACCTGAAAAAGTCCTTACTGGCCTTTTCGCATCATCAATCAACCTCACAAGCTCCAACACCTCTTTAGCGCGCTTCCTTGCTTCACTTCCCTTCATTCCGTATAGCTCACCAAAGAAATACAGATTGTCATATGCATTCAAATCTTCATAAAGAGCATCAGCCTGCGCCATATACCCTATCCTATCAACTACAGAAAGAGTAGGCATTTCATTACTTAGAACAATTATTTTGCCATGTGAAGGATTCAGCATTCCTATAATTGCTTTTACAAGAGTCGTTTTGCCAGATCCCGACGGTCCCAAAAGACCTAGTATTTCTCCCTTTTTCACATCAATATTTATATTTTCGAGCACTACATGTTTTCCAAATTGCTGCCTCAAATCAGCAACTCTGATAATATATTCTAAAGACATAATCATTCTCTCCTTTGCTCTGAAATTCCTAATACTATTACATCGATCATTTTATCAATTTCGGTATCTAAATCAGGTATGTCTAACTTATCTCTGTACAACATTCTTTGTGCGATAAGCATCATAATATTACCCATAACACATCTTAATATTACCTCTGGTCCAATATCCTTACGTATAACTCCTTTGTCAACCATTTTTTTATGAAACAATTTAAATATTTCGAGCGCTTTTTCAATGATATTCTTATAAATTGCCTCTCTCAGGTCTTCATGATACATTGCTTCTGTGATAATTATCCTTGCCATTGGAAATATGGATTCAAGTAGCTTAATTCTGTCATAAACAATCTCTTTTAGTATTACTCGTATATCTTTGTCTTCACTTTCTAAAAGCAATTTTTCAACATTAGCTATGACTATTTTTTCTGAAAACATATTTAAAGTATGTATCAAAATCCCTCTCAATATATCTTTTTTTGTTTTAAAATACCTAAATATCGTTCCTTCCGCTACTCCTGCGTTTTTTGCAATTTCATTTGTGGTTGCAGCACTAAAACCTTTTTCAGAAAACACATTTATTGCAGCCTCAAGTATTTTCTTCTCTTTTTCAGGAATATCAAACCCCGAAAAATCTATCTTCTCCATATATTTTCTCCTCCTAATTCAGTTTTCTTCAGCATACAAAGCATCAACGAAATACTTAATTGTAACTACAAATGCAAAATGAGTGAGTGCTCACTTTTATTATAAGTCTGTTTTACAATTATTGCAATACATATTCATATTCATAAATGACAAAAAAATATCCCCAACAACAAAATCGTTGTCAGAGATATTTTCCTATTTCGCGTTTAAAAAACATCTGCTAGCTTAATCCTCCCCTAAATACCTAAATGTGACTTGAAAGATTTTACATAGTTCTTTGAAACCTCGACCTCACTATTATTGTCAATGAATCTAAGTACAAACCTTCTTCCAAACCATGGTATAACCTCTTTTATATTTGTAACATTCACGATAAAAGACTTTCCTACTCTAATAAATCCTTTATTCATCTTCTTTTCAATTTCATAAAGTTTTTCTTTTATTCTATATTTCCCAGCCACAGTAACACAATACGCATAATTACCTTTTCCTTCAAAATAAAGTATTTCTTTAAATGGTATTATTTCAAAATTATTATCATCCTTTCTGCCAACAATTGTATCATAATCCTCATTCCTATTGGATATAGAGTCCAAAAACTCAAACATATTTAGAACATTTTCTTTTTTAAACATTATACAAACTGCATCATCCGGAATCGGAAACCCTGATTCCACTATTACAATATTAGATTCTTCAACTACATCAATATTTTTGTAAGACAATAGTTCTACTAATTCGTTTTTGTTAATTTCACGGCAAATCAGCTTGACTTTCATCTAATCCCTCATTTCTTTAAATTCTCACTTTTGTAGAAATATTCTAAGACAACCCTTAATTTATCATAAAATATAATTTTAAAGAATTTATAAAGAAAAAGCCTTTCAACATATTCATTCTACTTTTTTAAATCACAACCACCTCCTATAATTTGAAATTGTCTTACATCAATAAATACTGTTTTTTATATAAAAAAGTTTCAGAATTTACAAATATAATTATAAAACAATTTAACTATTAAAGGAGTGAAAAAAATTGAATAAATGTTGAAAAAAATTGAATTTTTATTATCTGTATTAAAAACTATATTAAGGTAATTTTAGAAATTTCCTTGTGAATTATAAATAATGGGGGATTGATCATTTACAATTCAAGTCTTTTGAGATTAAATACAGATATCTTATAGCATGGAACAATCACACAAAACACAATAAAATACAATATAGATATAAAAATCCAAGTCGAAGTATCACTGTTAGCCATTAAAAGCTTTTCATTGAATATAACTGCAACACCACCAATAATTCCTGGCAGAATAAATGTCAAGAAAATAACCACAACATATGTTATTTTCGACTTTGCAAAAGAGATAATTAGAGTCACGCTTATTAATAATAGTGCAAGCATAGGAATATTAAAAAGTATTACGCCGCTTATTTTAAAGAATTCAAAACTATTCCCAGTCAAAGCAACTTTTGTCGCAGCAGATATCAATGCCCCTAAATTAGTCATTACTATAATTAGTGTAAGGTTTACAATTAACCCTTTTACTATATCCTTTGGCAGAAATGGCAATGATCTTGCGAATAACAAAGACTTCTTAACATACATGACTATAATTAAACATCCAGTATATAATCCTACATCTAAACTTTGAAAACCATTTAACCCTTTGCCAAAAAAATCAAAATTTAAAACTCCCAATAACATTCCTGTACATAATGCAATCGCCAACAAATATTTAATACCAAAATATTCAAAAAAGAACTGCGTTGTCTTTCTCATAGTCTTCCCACCTTTCAAATATCACGCATAACGAATCTTCTTCTTGAAATAAAATAACAAATTAAATTCAGTAATACTACACCACAAGCAAATGCTAGCCAAAATAAGTCATTCATAATATAATCATACAGTTGCCTTTTAGAAATCAATCCCCTCAATCCAAAGATTAAAGTTGCTGATAGATATGTAATAAAAAGTGGAAATATATATTTCTTTGTAGATAGTATTATTGTATTTGTAATAACTGTGACAATGTTTATCGTAACAACTATCTGTAATATCCACACTCTTAAATATGCTATCTTTTCCGTCGAACCAATATTACTTCTATCAGTATTCAAGCCTATCATTGTGACTGCTAAAAACAACAATATAATAGCCGTTGATGCAATAATAATTGTAATAAATCTCTTATTCACAAACTCTTTTGATGATATCGGAAGACTAAGACTTAACCCAATAGGAAAACCACATGGTTTCATTTGTAAGTTCTTTTGCGGTAATAATGGATATACAAAAATATAAAATGTTATCATGATTTGAAAAATCCATATATTCAAAACTTCAAACTTGAATTTTGCATCAAAATAGTTAAATTCAGTAAGCCCTTTATACTTTTGAGGAAAAGAGTAATCAACTCCATTGACAACCATCACAAAACATAGCATAATCATTGAAAACATCACACACACCCAAAGCCCCCACATTGTCAATGCCCTAAAATTCACATTTGCGAACCTTGACATCTCTTTAAATTCACCTCTCACAATATCTACCACAACATTCACCTTCCTTTACACATTTATTTCAATCTTCTTTTTGATATGATATACCATTATATCTTCAATAGTAGGCTTCTCAAGTACAATTTCATCACCATATATTTGAGATATTCTGTTTCCCTCTCGTGTTAGCGCTTCAATCCCGAACTTGCCAGCATTACAGCCTATCAATAATGTTTTATCCACTCTGTCAAGCAATGATTTTGGACCTTTTAAAACACGATAATCATCAATGATCTTCGAGTAAGCTTCTGAAAATAGTATTTTGCCTTTGTCGATAAAGGTTATATGATCAGCAATTTTTTCAAGGTCAGATGTTATATGGGTTGAAAACAATATGCTTTTATTCTCATCAAGCATAACGTCGTGAAGTATTTCTAAAATCTCACTCCTAAATACAGGATCAAGCCCCGATGTCGGTTCATCCATGATTATGAGTTCAGCATTATGCGAAAGCGCAATCGCGATTGATACTTTAGTCTTGGTACCTTTTGAAAGCTTTGAGATTTTTTTATTTTTATCAAGATCAAACCTTTTCATATAATTGTCAAAAGCTGACCAATCCCATTTTTTATAAAACTTTGAAATCAGCTTTGCCAGACTGCCGATTTTAAGATGCTCAAAGTATATGTTTTCATCATATACAAACCCGATTCTTTCCTTTACTTCCTTTTCACAAAGTACATTGTCCATACCAAAAATATTTATTTGACCTGATTGTTTTTTTATCAAGTTCATAATAAGCTTTATGGTAGTAGTCTTACCTGTGCCGTTTGCTCCAACAAACCCCATGATATATCCCTTCTCAAGATTAAAGCTTATATCATCTATTTTAAAATCCTTATAGCTCTTAGTTACATTTTTTATTTCTAAAATATTTTTCATAATCATAACCTCCTACATTTTTCTTAATAACCTTTGAATATTAAAAAAGAAGTTTGATAATTTCAATCAACTCATCCTCTCTTATTCCAAGGGTTTTACATTCTTCAACAACCTCAGCAAGCTTTTCTTCGATCAAGCCTAGCTTTTTCTCCCTAAGCAACTCCTTGTTCTTTGATGCTACATAAAAACCCTTTCCTGGTACTGATTCAATCAGCCCTTCCTTCTCCAAGTCTTCATAAGCATTTTTTATTGTAATTACACTTATTTGCAGTTCTTTTGCCAAAACTCTTATTGAAGGAAGCAATTCCCCCTCCTTCAGTTGATCTGAAAGTATATGTTTCTTTAGGTGATTCCAAAAAATAAATTGGTCAAAAGTCTTTTCAAATAAATAAAAATCCCGCATGATGTATTTAAGCAACACTGCGAATGAAAACAAAAATACATCAGGGGATACAACTATGTTAAAACAAA
>Ga0209373_10000562_pt1 | contig 58168 bp, 74 predicted proteins | sample Higcelweek5metaG_FD_187173 | JGI IMG/M metagenome (GOLD analysis project Ga0209373, IMG submission 187173) | Freshwater pond sediment microbial communities from the University of Edinburgh, under environmental carbon perturbations - High... | ecosystem: Environmental > Aquatic > Freshwater >... | reverse complement strand
CACAGCGCCTGTTGGCATTGGCACGGCATATCAAGCCCAGCCAGGTGGCCACCAGCAAGCGCGGCCCCAAGGTGGATAAGCCCAAGGCCTGGGTCGATGCCGCGACGGCTCGCGCCCATGTCTCCACCGACCGCCTCATCAAGGCCTCGAAAAGCAAAAGACCTTGAAAGGGGTGGGGCTAAGCCCTGATCGAGCTGCAGTACTCCAGGGAAGAAGGAGATGCGTCCGAAGACCTTCCCTGAGAGGACTGTGATGGCAAATATGAGAGATTATTTCGTCCGATGGCTGTCGCCGGGGCATTGGTTGTTGATCGGCGCCACGCTCTATGCGCTGATGGCGCTCATCGTGCAGCTTTCCGGAACCGCCCGAACGTGGCACGGGGCCTCGCCCCTGGAAATCTCGAGCACTCTGGTCGCGTCGCTGGGGGTAGCGTTCGCGGTTTTCCAGACGATCTCCAAATGGAACAACCATCTGGTCCGCCGCTATTGGGTCATAGCCGGTGCCGGCATGCTGCTGATCTGGGCCGGCGAGGTCGCCGTCGACAAGATCAAACACGTGGATTTTCGGCTTATCGTCCTGATCTGGGCGAGCGCCGCCGTCCTGCTGTTCCGCTGCATCCGACCCTATCTGACCGAGAGCATCATCGAGAAGTCGATGTGGGTCGGTGCGGCTGCGCAAATCACCGCCCATGTGGCCTGGACCGTCAAGGATGGCTTTCTCGGCGGAGGAGTCCACCTAGGACTGCAGATGGTGATCGACAGCGGTGAGCTGCTCTCCTTGCTCGGCTACACCCTGGCCATGGCCCTGGCGCGCCTGTCGCGTCTGGACGACCACGCCATCCGCGATGACCGGCTGCAGCGCTGGACGAATGCTGCGAGCAAAGTCTCAGGACAAGCGACTCGTCCCAGGATCTGCTTTCCCTATATCGCCCAGGTTCACCAGATCTTCCATTCCCTACCCATCGCAGCAGCCCTCGCGCAGCGCTATCCCGATATAGAAGTCCATATCGCCGGTTCGCGGCACAATCTACGACTCGCCCGCCGCCTGTTACGCGATCAAGCAGGGTCGGCTCCCTTGCACTTTGATCAGCTCTATCACCCTTGGTCAGTCCGGATCGACTACCGGGATGGCGCCGTCGGCGGCAAAAAGAAAATCCTGCGGGCGAACCGCCTGTACTTTTCCGGGTTCGATGCAATCGTTATCCCCGAGCGCACCTCGACCTACCTGCGCAAAATCTGTCCCCCGAGCATGAAGCTGATCGGCACCGAGCACGGCGCCGGCGATCGCGAAGTGACCTTCGATCCGGCTATAGCGCTCTTCGACTTCCTGCTGCTCGGCGGGGAAAAACAGGCCAGGCGCCTGATCGAACTGGGCTATACGGCGCCCGGCCGCTTCGTCGCCGGTATCTACGCCAAACTCGACTGGACCACCCGGCGGAACAGTACACGGCCCCGGATGTTCGGCAACGGCCGACCGACCGTGCTCTATAACCCGCACTTCGACGAGAGCCTCTCCTCCTGGCCGCTGATCGGCCGCCAGGTGCTCGATCACTTCGCCCGCAGCACCACCTACAACCTGATCTTCGCACCGCACATCCGCCTGTTCGACACGCCGACCCCGGCCAAGTACGAAGCTTTCCGCGAATATCAGAAATACCCCCACATGCATATCGACCTGGGTAGCGAGCACTGCGCCGACATGACCTATACCCTGGCTGCCGACATCTACCTCGGCGATGTCAGCAGCCAGGTGGTCGAGTTCCTCACCCAACCCCGGCCCTGCCTGTTCCTGAACCCACGCCAAGTCGCCTGGCAGGACGATCTGCATTACCGCTTCTGGCAGTTGGGAACAGTGCTGACAGATATCGACGGTCTGGATACAGCCATCGACAACGCGGTGTGCTCGCACCGGGACTTCGAACAACGCCAACGCGACTACCTGCGGGACACGCTCGGCCTAGTCGAGCCGGGGCAAAGCGGTGCCCGGGGAGCCGAGGCGATTGTCGGTTATCTCCAGAAGGTAGAAAGGTCTTACCAAGGCATCTCGGTAAAGGTATGACCGGAAAGAAGCCAGCTACGCAGACATAGCTGGCCGACGGCCGCCTCGACCTCGTTGATCTTCGCCTGGGCTAGCAAGCCGGCACCCATTTACAGCCAGGCTGTACGGGATGCGGGCTGCTTGTTCAGGCCGATAGCGCCGGCAGGATCACCAGCACGGCGCTAATGACGATGAGCAACAGCCCGAGCTTTTCCCGCTGAGAGACCTGCTCCTTGAGCCAATGCTGCGACAGCAGGAGGGTGAAGAACACCTCGATCTGGCCCAGGGTCTTCACCAGTCCGACGGTTTCCAGGTTGATCGCGGTAAACCAGCACAGGGAGGCGATGGAGCTGGACAGGCTGATGCGAAATACCAGCGAGGGGCGTTTCCACAGCTTCACCAGCGTCTGGTGGTCGCGCAGGGCCAGCCAGCCGGTCAGTGCCGCGACCTGGATGCTGATGGTCCACACCAGCGCCCAGGCGGCGGTGTGCATGAAGGGCAACGACAGTTGGTGGCAAGCATCGCGCACCCACAAGGTGGTCAGCGCAAAGCACAAGCCACTCGCCAGGCCCAGCAGCAGGGTCGTGAGATCCAGCGAGCCGGGCTCGCCGCGCCCTTTCATCAGCCAGACGGCCACCGAGCCGACCATGACGCCCAGCCAGCCGACCGGGCCAAGCAGGGTGCCGAAAAAAACCGAGCCCAGTACCGCCGCCAGCAAGGCTTCGCTCTTGGCCAGGCCAACGCCCGTGGCATAGCTGCGGCGCTGGAACAGTAACACCATGAGGGCGGTGGCGAGGATCTGCGCAAAGGCGGCAGCGGTTACGTCGAAGACGAAACGGCCACTGAACTGCGGCAGTTCGGCGGGGGCGCTGGCATACAGCAGCGCCAGGTAGAGCACGGCCAGCGGCAGGGCCCAGATGAAGCGTGCCAGGGTCACGCCTAGCGCATTCACTTCGCGGCTGAGCTGTTTCTGCTGGGCGTTGCGTAGTGCCTGGGTGAAGGCGGCGGCGAGGGTGAAGGGAATCCAGAGCATGAGAGAGACCCGAGTGGAAACGGCACAGGGTCTGGCTCATTCGGCCAGGCGTCAAGTCCAGTGCCAGGGCAATCGCACGAAGCCAAGCCTTCGCATTTGAGTCCCAGCAGCTCGACCCGATAGTCATCCGAAGGAGTGCCGAACCTTGTTGGTCCGCCGAGGATCAGCCAGGGAGACGCACGGACACGGGAAGAGAAGGCAGGTGCAGGTGCAGGTGCAGGTGCAGGTGCAGGTGCAGGTGCTCGAATATCCCATTGATACAGCCTTGCGATCACGCCTTCAAATGCGAGGCGTTCGCTTCATGCGGTTGCTCTGCCTGAGCCACCTGCTTCCAATCGAAGGTCTGGCTTTCTTGGTAGACTCGCGTGCCATCGCGCATGATCCTGATCTGCGCCGTATAACCGGTGGTGCCATCCTTGCGGCGCCGCGATGCAATCGTGTTCATTTTAATTTGCTACATGACGTTTTTGGATTGCTACATCTGTAGCAACGACACCCCCAAAACAAGCAAAAACAGGCGGCCGAAAATGCTACAGAAATCAAGCTCAAAGCCAGTAACCACGCGCCCTGAGCCGTCTCGCCGCTTTTGCGTGGCGCCGATGCTGGATCGGAAAGACTGAGGCTGTATCCCGCGCGGCATGCGGCCTACAGCGAAGCGGCTAAGTCCGCGTACCAATTTTGTCACACCGAACATCCCGCCCCGCCCGTCCGGGCACCTCAATCCACCTACTTCTGAGCAATCGCACTCACCCTCTTCCACCGATCCGCCGTCCGCAGAGTGCCGAGACCGAGCATCCCGAAAATCAGCTCGAACAGCACATCGTCGAGCGACGGCAGCGGCGGAACATCCGCGGCCCCGGCCACTGTCAGCAGCCACGGCAGCAGTGGCCTGACCAGGAACTCATAGGCGAGCCCCGCGACGCAGATGTAGCCGGCCAGCGGCCGCCAGCCCGCCTGGAACCCTGACTGACTGGCGGCCTCGACCTCGTTGATCTTCGCTTGGGCGAGATTGGTCTGCAGCTGGGCATCCAGATCCTTGAAAGCCCCCTCCTGCTGGAGCTTGAGCAGCTCGAGCTGGGCCTGGGCCTTCTGCTCGGGGTCGGGGATCACCCTGTCGAGCAGGCCAGCGACGGTCGGCAGCAGCGCCGTAGCGGCAGCGATCAGGCTCATGCCATCGCCCCGCCGGCGGCGATGAACTGGGCGAGCAGGTCGTCGGCGCGGTGCTCGTGCTGGCCGTACCCAGCTCCCGGCAGGCTCGCCCAGATCGGCCGGCATTTGCGGATGGCCTCCTCGATCCGCCCTGCCCCGATGTCGTCCAGGGCACGGCGCTCCTTGATCTGCTGGAGCGCGATGCGGTCCTGGCTGATCGGGCCGAAATCCTTGAGGTTGAGTTGCTTGCGGTAGGCATCCCAGTAGCGAGATAGCAGCTGGTAGCGGCCGGCCGCCGTGGACTTGATGCCCAGCCGCGGCAGCGCCACCAGCTTGCGCGGGTGGTCGGCGTAACCGACGAACAACTCGCCGCCCACCAGCACGTCGTAGCCGTGGTCGCGGGTCGGCTGCCGGCCGTTATCCGTCCCCTCGCTCCAGGCGAGCATGTCGAGAAAGGCGCACAGGTTTGCGCCGCCGGCTTGGGCGGCAGTGATTCGAGGCATGGGGGTTCTCCAGAAACGAAAAGCCCGCTTTGCGCGGGCGGGTATCAGATGGCGTGGGTGAAGCTGTGCCGCCAGCGCTGGTGGCTATCCAGCCCGTCGCGCACGCTCCACAACTCGGCGATCACCTCGCCGACGTAGGTCGTGCTCAGGGTCGCCGTCGTGCCGGCGATCCCGGTCTGGCTGGTCAGTTCGGCCAGGGTGTCGGCGCGCAGCAGCCGGGCGCTGTAGGTGGTGCCGCTTTCCGGGCCGATACTGCCCTGGGCGGTGTCGATCAGCTGGTCGGCCTGCAGCCGGCGGTCGCGGTGGGCCCAGCTCAGCACCACGTCGCCGGTGACGCTCGCCGGGTAGCTCGCGCCGCCGATCCTGAACAGCCCCGGCGGATACGGCCGGCCCTGCCGCTGGGCGGTGGTCAGGCTGTCGACCGGGACCAGCGCCGGGTCGAGCTGGCCGTCGCCGGCCTGGGTCAGCAGGCGGGCCTGCACGGCGACGCCCGGCGCGTAGGCGGTGGGGTCGAGTCCTTGGTCGTCGTCGAGGAACCACAGCCAGGCGCCGGCGGCGTGGCCGGCCGGAACGCTGTCGACGCAGCCGCGGGCCAGGGTGCCGCTCAGGGTCGTCGGGTCGAAAGCGTCGACTCGCACGAGTTCGTCGTCGAGCAGCGCGGCGCCACCCACGTCGACGAAGTCCAGGTCGATCCCGCCGCTCAGGACGAAGGCGGTATCGCTCGGGCCCAGCGCGCTCGCCAGCACTCCGCTCGGGCAGAAGCCGCCGCCGTCGTCCCGCTCCGTCCAGGCCGCCGTGCCGACCCGGGTTTCCAGGGCGTAGCCGAGCGACAGGCTGGTCGGTTTGGCGGCCAGGGCGGCGAGGTAGCAGGCGGTGGCGTCGATCAGTTGCAGGTTGGCCGGGTCGGTGGTCATCGCCAGGTCGCGCCAGGTCCGCTCGACCAGTCGGCGCGCGGTGACGGCCGCCGGTGCGCGGTCGGGGGCGATCCAGCCGGAGGGCTGCACGGCAGCCATGCGGCTGGCCGGCAGGCCGAACACGTCCTGCACGGCCGTGACGGTGATCTCGGCGCTGTCCAGGGTGCCGTCCTCGATGCGCCCGGCGCGCAGCACCAGCGTTTCGATGCCGCGTCTCAGGCTGCGGATGCGAAACGGCTGGCCCGGTTCGAGGGCGTAGCCACGCCGGTCGAGGCGGACCTTGAAGCGCTTGAGGCTGCCGGCGCGGGTGCGCAGTTCGCGCACCGCCACCCGCCCGGCCAGTTCGACGGTCGGCAGGCCCGGGTAGTCGAGGGTGGTCGAGAGCACCTGGCCGTCGGACTGCACCGCCGCCAGGTTGCGCTCGCGCCACTGGCGGTCCTCGTCCTCGAGGGGGTCGTGCCACTTCACCACCAGTTCGTTGGCCGTTCCCGAGCGGGCGCCGTTGTCGTCTTCGTCGACGCCGAGCAGCCCGGAGTCCTCGTCGAACAGCGGCAGGCTCGCGGCGTCGTAGTCGTCGCGGATCGGCCGCAGATGCCAGGTGCCGTCGAAGCGGCTCAGGTAGAGGTCGGCGGCGAGATGGTCGAGCACGCTCTGGACGAACGATCCCACCGAGTCCTGCCGCGCCCAGCGCAGGCAAAGGCCGAAACCCTCGGCGTAGAGCTGGTCGGCGGCGGCGCGGAAGCTGGCGTCGTCGAGCCGCGAGCGGTCCATGCCGCCGCCCCATTCGCGGTTGGTCAGGCACTCGTAGACGATATGCGCGCCGTTCATCGCGTGGATTTCGCCGTCCGCGAGGACGACAGTCGCCTTCTCCGGGTACCAGGGCTCGCCGTCCCAGCCGGCCGTGGTGCGGCGCACGCGGATCTTCCAGGGCTTGAGGTAGGGAGTCATCGCCGACACCAGGCCGTCGAAGAACAGCGTGGCCATCCCGCGGAAACCGGGGACCTCCCCGCCGAGCATGCTGACCAGCCCGGCCGGGGCGGTCTGGGTCAGCTCGCCCATCAGCACGTCGAGCGGTCCCTGGATGCCGCCCTCCTTCATCTTCCCGCCGAACAGGTCGGGCTTGTCGAGGTAGACCTGGCCGCTCCCGGTCACGCTGCCCCTGAAGGCGTCCTTGCCGTCGATGCGGATCTGCACCAGCTCGTTCACCGGTCCGCGGCCGAGGCCGATGTGCAGGCCCATGTAGTACTTGAAGCCGACGGTGACGCTAGCCCCCATGCCCATCGGTCACCTCCCGCGCATAGTCGACCAGGTGGTGGGCCAGGGCATCGCCCGTGGCCAGCAGAGTAGCGGCCGGGATACCGCCGTCGCGGACGATGGCCGCCCAGTCAAGCCCGTAGCGTTCGCACAGGGCGCGGGCGCCGCGGTGGCAGTAGCCGGGCCGGGCGCCGAAGGCCGGGACGCTGTGCAGGTGGTCGAGGGTCACGAACAGGTCGTCCGCTTCGGTTGCTTCGCTGTCGTTCATCATTTTCCGCTCGAGGTCTTGATCTTCTTGGTCCGCAGGTGGCCGTAGCTGAGTACCTGCCAGTCGCCGCTCCAGCAGTCGCCGAAGAACACCGCCTGCGGCGTGCCCTCGTCGGGCACCGGCAGGTCGAAGTCGCTCAGCGCCGCCGGCTTGGGGGTGGTCGGCTTGGGGCGCATCAGATAGCTCAGGGCCATCGAGGTGATCATGATGGCGACCTGGATCGTCGTCGGGTCCATGGCGGTCCTCAGAAATACTGGTTGCCGTCGAAGGGGGATGTCCCGGCCAGGTGCGGAACGCCGCCGTAGTTGGCCAGGTTGTCGTACTGCTGGCAGCCGGCGACGGTCTGCCGGCAGCCCGGGTAGAGGCGGATCGCCTGGCCCGCGGAGAGGCCCGCGGTGCCGCCGAGCAGGGTCAGGCGAGTGCCGGCGTGCCGTTCGATGCCGCGCCGCTCGTACTCGCCGCTACCGATCGGCCATTCGAGGTAGCCGCCGGTGAAGTAGCCCTCCGGGTAGCCGGCCAGGGTGCCGTTGTCCAGGCCCGCCCCGTCCAGGCTCTGCACGCTGCTGTCGATCCGGTAGCCGTTGCGGTCGACTCCGCAGGCCAGCGAGTAGAGGGCGTGCGGGCAGTTGCGCTCCCAGCCCAGGCGCAGGCCCTGCATATCGACGCGCTCGCTGAGCGGCGCGCAGGCGATCTCGCAGCGGTCGGGCTGCGTCCATTTCACCGAGCGCACCTCGCCGACCCAGATCACCAGGTAGCCGTCGATCCCGTCGTGGCGGGCGAACACCGTCAGCGACACCGGCGCGCTGGGCGCCGTCGCCCGGTAGAGCTGGGCGAGTTCCAGATCGCCCGGGGCGGTGACGACGAACTGGTCCTGCTGGCTGTCGCCCGACTGCTGGATGCCGTTGTCGGCGATCCCGCCGCGCAGGGCCTTGAAGGTCTGGCTGAGGTGGTCGACGTCGCGGTCGCAGGAGGCATAGGCCCAGCGCAGCAGGCCGCGGGCGAACTGGTAAAGGCGGATCGGCCGCCCGCCGGCGAGCGAGCGCTCGGCACTGTCAAAACTCATCGTCGCGGACTCCTCTGAACACCAGGGCGCAGTTGGCCACGCCCTCGCTGTCGGTTTCGTGGTGGATTTCGAGGCTGTCGCTGTCCAGCCGGCAGAGGGTCAGCCAGCTAATGCGCAGCACCTCGGCCGGCTCGATCTGCACGCCGAGCGGGCTGTCGATGGCCAGGCGCTCGACGTCCGCGCTCAGCTCGCTGCTGCCGGTGATCCGGCGGTGGAAGGCGGTGCCGTCCCACAACTCGATGCGGATGTCGCAGCGCCCCGGCCGGGACTGCCCGAAGCGCGTGTAGCCGACGTTGGCTACGTCGAGGGTGGTGGCCACCGCGGTGACCGTGGCGACCGGCTCCAGGTCGGCGGCATGGGTCGGCAGCCAGACCGGCACCTGCCGGCCGCGCAGGGAGTAGAGCAGGCTGCGCAGGGCGCTGCGCTCGCTGCGGCCCATCCCCAGCCAGCGGTAGCCCTGCACCGGGAAGGCCCGGCCGGCGATATCGCTCTGCCGGGGGATGGCCGCGCCGTTGTCGAGCGTCGAGGTCAGGCGCGCGCAGCTCGCGGTCAGGTCTTGCGACTCGTCGGGGCGCAGCTCGAACACCGGCCGCCCGCGGTAGAGGGCGGTCGGCAGCACGGCCGGCCAGTCGCTCGCCTCCACCAGCTGGAAGCGCACCTCGGCGCGCTGCGCGGTGTCGGTGAGGCGGGTCAGGCTCGGCGGTTCGAGCAGTTGCGCCGGGCGTGCCGGGTAGAGCCGCGATCCGGCCGGCCAGGCCTGCTGGGCGGGCCGCGCCAGGTCGAGGCCGCCCGCGTCGATCCCGGCGACCTCGACCACCTCGCAGGCGAAGGCCGATTCGCCGCGCAGCAGGGCCAGGCGGCCGACGGCGAAGTCCAGGCCCGCGGTGGCGCAGGCGAGGCGCGTCGCGCCGGGGGCGAGCGGCTGCTCGAGCAGCTGGATGTCCGGCCACACCGGCAGCGCCCAGGTTCTCGATCCCCAGCCGAACAGCGCCAGGTCGAGCAGCTGCCGTTCGCGGCCCTCGACCAGCAGCGGCGCCTCGAACTCCCGGCGCGGGGCGAGGCGGATCGCCCGGCGCTGCTCGACGCCCGACTCGCTCTGCAGGATGTCGGTGGCCCAGGTCAGGGTCTCGGTCACCCCGTCGGCCCAGTCCGGGGCGAAAGCCCAGGCGACGATCCGGTTGGCGGTGATCCGCAGGGCCGCTTCGTCGCCGTTGTCGAACGACCAGCGCAGCGCGGTATCGAGCACCGGGGCGCCGTCGGGAGTAACCGAGACTTGCCAGATACGCTCCTGCAGGGCGGTGAAGGTCAGCGGCGCGGCCGGCTGGCCGGACAGCTCGATCCCCTCGTCGAGGCCGGCGATGCCGAGCAGCGTGCGCGACTCCCGGTAGGCGTTCCACAGGGAGACAGCCGCGGTCTGGGTAGAGACCACGTTGCCCAGCTCGAGCTGTGCCGGGCTGATGTGGATACGGTCGTACCAGTCGTCGACGAAGGCCCGCTGCCGCTGGCCGGAAATCGGTCGGCCGTTGGCCTCGACGGGCCAATGGGTAGCCAGCGGCTGCGAGCCGACGCGGGGCGTGGCGTTGACGAAGGGCGACGGGGCGAACTGATCGACCCAGGCGAACGTCCAGTGGTCGCCGGTCAGGTTGGGGTTGTCGGTCAGGCCGCCCTGCGTCGAACGGGCCAGTTGCCCGTTGAGCACGGCCATTTACGGCCCCTCGTAGCGGATCGCCCAGCCGAAGGTGCCGGTGTGGTTGACGAGGCTGCCTGCGTTGCGGTTGGTCGAGTCTTTGCGGTACCAGGGGAAGAGCTTCCAGCGCTCGCTGCCGAGGGTGACGATCTGGCCCGGCGTGTAGTTGTCCACGCGGGTGTAACGGGCATGCTCGAGGTCGGCGGTCAGGCTGAGCTTGTTGGACAGGCGGATCTTCCAGGCGCGGATCGGCAACAGCACCGCCTCGCTGTTCCAGGCGTTGGGCAACAGGCCGATCAGCGGCATGCAGGGGCTGATACCCACCGCCGGCCCCGTCAGCGTCTGCGCCAACCACCAGCCCTGGGCATCGAGGTCGGAGTGCAGCCAGGCGTTGCGGTTGGAACCCTGGATGGCATTTGTCGACCAGAACAGGGCAGCCGTCGTGCTAGCCGAGCCGGCCCCGCCCTGGTTGTAACTCATGGTCACGCCGGACGAGGCGGCAGCCGAACCGAGGGACGCCCCCACCCACATACCCGAGCCCGGCAGCCCCTGTACCGTGGAGGCACCGAAGGCACACCACTGGTAGAAATCCACGCTGTAGTTGACCACCAGGTAGACCTCGCCGGAAAAGACGAAGATCTCGTAGCCCAGCGGGAAGGCCAGTGGCGTGCTGCCGATCTGGCCGATGCGCACCACGTCCGGCGCGTCGCCGGCCGTCGCGCCGGTGCGTCCCAGCAGGGTCAGATAGCCGCCGACGATCTGCAGGCGCAGGAACAGCCCGCCCTTGCTCAGCACCTCGCTGCCGCTGCTCCAGCTCCAGCCCTCGCCCGTGCAGGCGTCGATCAGCGCCTGGCGCAGCGCGGTCAGGTCGTTGGCAGTTCCGCTATAGTAGGCCATCAGCTGTCGAGTCTCATTGCGTAGTAGTCGGTATGCCCGGTGCGCCAGACGTCCTGGATCACCACATAGGTCTTGCCGTCGACGGTCAGGGTGTTCTCGACGGCATTGTTGAAGCCGCTGATATAGAAGATCCCGTCCAGCACGCCCCAGAGGTTGGCGCTGTTGTCGTGCAGCTCGACCGGCAGCAGGGGGTACACGTTGCCGGTGTCGCGCAGGTTTGGGCTGCCCGACGAGGTGCCGTCCCCGGCGATATAGCTGTTGCCCCAGGGGTAGCAGTACGGCTGCAGCCAGCCGTCGTTGCTGCGCAGCCCCATGGCCGCTTTGTTGCCCTTGAAGTACCCCGAGTGCGCGGTATCGCTGAAGCGGGTCGCCGCCGCGCCCGAGAGCATCCCGCCACAGACCACCGGGTACGGGTACTGGCTGGGCCGGCCGTAGGGCAGCATCTTGCCGACGTAGCAGCTCTCGTAGACCGGCGTGCCGACCTTCATCGCCAGGGCGATGCGCTGGCCGTTGAGGGTCAGCCAGTAATCGATCCGCTGGTTGTGCGCCGGCACGCCGGAGAGCCGCGCGCCCGGCTGGGTATCGAACGAGTTGCCCGCCACATAGCCGGTGAACACCCCGGCCAGCAGGTTGTAGTAGTCGGCGGAGGCATCCTGGTAGGTGCGAAAGCCGACGAAGATTTCCTCGGTGCGGCTCAGGCCGGAGCCCTTGAGGATCAGCTCGCGGTTGGTCGAGACGGTGTCGTAGCGAAGGACCTCCCACTCGGCGTCGGCGGCCGCGGCGGCGCCCTGGGTGACCGGAACGGTGAAGACGTCGCCGACGATGAAATCGGTCGCACCGTCCGTGAGGGTGAATTTCAGCAGCCCGTTGTCGTAGGCGACGCCGACCGTGGCGGCCGCCTGGGCGCCGGACACCGAACCGACCACCGAGAAGGTGCCGCCGTTGGCCGCCGCGGCGGTGCAGGTGAGCGTCCAGGTCTCGGTCACCGACGCGGGCGAGGCCTCCAGCCCGGCGAGCGTGCCGTTGCCGGTGCGCGTGCCGCCGATGCTGCCGAGCACGCCGAAGCCGCCGCAGAACAGGCGGAGGGCGGCGAGCAGGTTGTAGTGGGCCAGTTGGCCGTTGGCGTTGTCGACGTAGCCGATTTGATGGGGCATGGGGTTAAACCTTGAGGAGGCTGCGAACGGTGCTGGCGTTGCGCTGCAGAAAGACCTTGAAATGTTCCTGGCCGGGCTTGCTCCAGGCCATCGAGGCGATCTGGCCTTCGTCCTGCACGGCGTAGAGGTTGATCGCGTTCTGCACCTGGGTGCTCATGGCCTTGGCCGGCTCGGCCAGGGTCGTGGTGCCCAGGCTCGGCGCCGGCAGCGCGGGGGCCGGCACGCCGGCCAGGCCGCCGGTGGCGTGGCGCACGCGGCGGGCGTAGTCGTCCAGGGCGGCCATGTCCTGGGCGTTGAAGGCGTGCAGGAAGTCCAGCGCGCCGGGTTGCTGGACCACCGCGGCGCGGGTGACGAACTCGTTATTGGAGAGCCAGGCGGAAATGCTGTCGGAGGTTCCGGTGCCGGGGCCGGTGACATGGCCACCCGTGGCTGCCGCTACCGATCCGCCGCCGAACAGGCCGCCAATACCACCCAGGATGCCGCTGAAAATCGAGTCGCCGCCGCCCCCGCTAAACAGACCACCGAGGCTATCGAACAGGCTGCCGAACAGATCGGCGCCGCCGCTGAACACCGAGTCCAAAGCACTGCTGAACGTACCGCTGCCGGTTTCCGATGCGGATGTGATGGAGCTGCCCATTTCTGCCGCGCCCTGCGACGAGGCTGCTCCGATCTCTCCCGCTATCCCCGAGGCTCCGGACGCGCCGGATGCCGCTCCGCCGGCAGCCTGCCCGGTCCCCGCCGACGAAATCGCCGCCGCCATGGCGGCCCCCGCCTGGACCCCGGCAGCAACAATGGCCGCCGCCATGCTCTGGCCACCTACCGCCGAAGCGCTGGTGATCGCCGCTGCCTGGGAGCTGGACTCGCTCTGTCCGCCGCCGAGCAGGCCCATGATGCCTGCGGTCGCCTGCTCGGCCAGCCGCTGCGTCGCCAGCTGCAGCATGGCGTCCGCCACGCTGGAGACCAGGCTGGTCACCGCGTCGCGCAGGTTCATCGTGCCATCCGTCAAGCCGGCCAGGGCCTCTTGGATGCCGCCGGCCAGGCCGCTCTTCAGGGCGCGCTCGAAGTCGCCGGCGGCATTGCGGGCCAGAGTGATCTTGTCGCGGATCGCGTCGATCTGGACCTGCGCAGCCTCGCCGGCCGTACCGCCCTTGACGGCAATCTCTTCCAGGACGGGCAGTTGCCTTTCCAGCTCGTCGGCTTCCTTCCGGCGCAAATCAAGGATCTTCTGGCGCGCTTCGGTTTCGGTGATGAGGCCGGCATCCAGCTGAACGCCGATGCTCTGCTCGGCCCGGTCGTTGCGCGAAAAGGTCTTGTCGATCTGCTTGCCGATCTCGTCGAGCTGGATCTGCGCCTGGCGAATCGGCAGCACGTCCTTCATCAGCTGGATGCCGCGCTGGTTGCCGGTCTTCTCGAGATCCCGCATGGCCTGCGCGAATTGCGCCTCCAGTTCGATACGGGCGGCTTCGCCTGCCTTGCCTTGCGAGCGCAGCAGTTCCGCTTCCAGTCCAGCATTGGTGCGGGCGTTTTCGGTCAGGGCCTGGTGCTTGCGGACCTGCTCGTCCAGGGCGACGTTCTGGGCCAACTGGGCCTTGATGGCCGCCTCGTTGGCCAGCAAGCTCCGCTGGTCGGCGGTGAGGATCTTTTTCTCTTTGAGGTCGGCGATCAGCTGGACGAACTGTGCCTGTTGCCGCTGGGCCTCCGTGAGCTTGTCCGTGCTGCCCAGCTGGCTTTCCAGCGTTGCCTGCTGGTTGCGCAGTTGCTGGAGCATGCGGGTCGCAGCATCGTCGGTGACGGCCTTCTGTCGCTTGGCCGTTTCCTTGTACTGATCCCGGGTCTGCCTTTCCAGGGCAGCCTCTTGTTCGGCGGTGATGGTATAGCCAGCCGTTCTCGCCGACGCGATCAAGCGCCGATTATTTTCCAGCGCCTGGGTAAGCTTGTCGGCCTTGGAAGCAGTCGCGTCGATGCTCTTCTGGATTTCCTCGTAGGCCTTGGTTCCTGCGCTGATGTTCTGTGCGTCGAACATCTTTCGACGGGCTTCCGCCACGTCGTCGACCTCTTTCTGCAGTGCCGCGGTCCACTCGGCGGAGACGCCCGTCTCGCCTGCCGAGAGTGCAACCATGTTGGGATTGTCGCCCAGTACCAAAGGGTTGACCCTGGCCTGCTGGATCGTTGCGAGGCGCGCCTGCAGCTTCGTCAGCTTCTGGTCGAGGGTATCCTCCCGCCCAACATCAAGAACCGCATCCCATGCGCCTTTGGCTGCTTCCTTTACGCCTCCCCAGGCCGTCTCGATATACCCAAGGTTCTCGATGATCTTGTCTGCACGCGCCGTCTGGGCCTCGGCAAGAGCCTGCTCGGCGAGCGAGGCGGCCCCCAGGGTATCGCCTTGCTCCTGCAAGGCCCGGATCTGCTCGTATACCGACGCGGTGAGGAAGTGGTACTGCTCATTGAGCTGGACCACGGCCTTAACCGGGTCCTCGGCAATCTTGGCAAACTCGGCTACGGTCTCGGCCAAAGCCTTGCCGGTAGCCTGCTCCATTTTGAGTGCAGCAACTGCAATCTCTTCGAAGCGATCACTGGTGATCTTTCCGGTTCCGGCAAGCTGGGCCAGTACGTCTGCCGCTGCGCCGACGGTGCCGACCGTAGTACCGACCTGGCGAGCCATGGCACCCAGGCCGCCTGCCGTAGTTCCGGCGTAATTGCCGGTCAGCATCAGCGACTCATTGAACCGGTCCTGCTCTTCGCTTCCCTTGTAATAGGCCAAGGCCAGGACACCCGCTGCGGCAGAGGCCGCGCCAATCGCCGCCGCCATCGGGTTGATGCTGGAGACGACGGCCCGCGCCGCATTGCCGATCCCGCCGAACGAGTCCCGGATCTGCCCGCCCTGCTGAATGGCGACCATCCAGATCGGCATGCCGGAGGCCAGGCTGGTAACCACGTCGGTCAGTTGCATCGGCAACATACGCATGGCTTGGCGATATTCGCCTGCGGACAGGCCAGCGCGCTGCATAGCCTGGCTGTTGTCGTTCAGACTGCTGCGCATCGCGCGCAGCTGAGTGAGCGTGGATGCCACGCTGTTCCGATAATTCGCCTCGGCCTCGGCCCGCTGCTTGGCCGACAAGGTGCCGTCGCTGGTGACTAGCCGGTACTGTTGGCGCAGCTCGACCAACTGGCGTTGGGTCTGCTCGATATCCCCCACGCCGAGCGCGCTGCGAGCCGCCGCCAAGGACGTCTGCTGGGTCGATGGGGAGGACGATGCGCTCTGCCCTGCCGATCCGGCCCGGGCGGACGACGCCTGCCGCAGCTCGCGCAGCCGGGTGAGGGTCTGCTCCACGCTGTGGCGATAATTCGCCTCGGCTTCGGCCCGCTGCTTGGCCGACAGGGTGCTGTCGCTGGTGACCAGCCGGTATTGCTGCCGCAGCTCGACCAGTTGACGCTGGGTCTGCTCGATGGCACCGACGCCGAGGGAACTCCTGGCCGAGGATTGGGCGGCGTCTACACGGCCGGCATCCAGGCGGCTGGAGAACTGCTGGGCCAGCCGGCTCTGCTCGGCGGCCAGGTTGCGCATGTCGACGCCGGCGCCCTGGAGCGCGGCGCGCATCTTGGTCAACTGGCCGATCTGGGTCAGCTCCTGACGCTCCAGTGCCCTTAACTCGGAGACGGCCAACTTGTAGCTCGCCGCCATCTCCTTGGTCGGCCTGTCGACAGAGGCCAGGGAAGCCCCCAGGTCGCGCACCCGGTCGCGGGCCTCGCGCATCTTGCGGCCGGTCTGTTCCAGGGAGCTTTCCAGCTCGCGGAAGCTGTTGACCTGGCGCAGCGGCTTCTCCACCGCCCTCACCAGTTCGGCGTACTGCTGGCGGAAACCGGCAACTTCCTTCATCGCCTCGCTGACGTTCGCGGAGATGTTCAGCTCGATCTTTTCCGCCATGGGTTTCTCCGGGCAATAAAAAACCCGCACCTGGCGGGATTGGTGTCCTGCTTCAGATCACGTCATGCAAGCCAGAAAACACTGACTTTCAAACTCGGAAGCAGGTCTTTTCTGGTATTTTTCGAATACATAAAGACACGTTCTCCCGACACCTCGCCAGACCCCGCAATTCCTCGCGCAAAGCCAGGCTGAGCCAATGGAAAGCCAAGCTCGAGTGGCTCGCCTGTGCGCGAAATTGCAGGAAGCTCTACAGAGCACCCGGCGAGCAAAGAAGAACCAGAGGAATAACCCCCACCACCAAGGAGCCCCCCCATGGACACTCTCTGGATCACCGCCTCGGCGATTGCCGCTCTGGTAGCCGTGGCAGTAGCGCTCCGCATAGCCTTGAAGCCCCGCCGCTTCAAACCCAAAAGCGACGCCTATTGGAAAGAAAAGGCCCGGGACATGCAGAAGAAGCACACCGGCCAGGTCATTTCGTGGAATCCGCGCTTCACCAAGGGGCGGTCAAGGACGACAGACAAGCGATAGCCAACAACCGAAAGCCCCGCGGCGGGTGCGACTCGTCACCGGGCAGCTCCCATCCTTGAGCCATTCGGCCCAGCCTCTACCCTGCCAACTGCCTGACCAGCGCCTGCGCCTCCTTGCCGCCGGCCATACCGTACCCCACGTCGACGATCCGCTCGGCGCGCAGCCGGCGCTCCCGGCGCAGGGCGCAGTCGTAGTGCAGGAGGATCTGCCGCTGGGTCATCCGGCCGATGTCGGCGGGGCTTCCGTAGCCGGCGCCGACGAGGGTGGCGTAGACGTCGCCCCAGCGGGGGCCTGCGCCGCCAGCCATTGCAGGGCCGCGCGGCGCAGATAGAAAGGGCCGTTGGCCCCCCACCACATCATCAGCAGCAGGTGGCCGTCGGCCTGACTGAGCGACTCCACCCACTCGTCCTCGACGTCGGCCGCCACGGCCAGCAGGTGCACGACGGTATCGGCATGCTCGGCCGCCACGGCCAGCACCGCGTCGAAGATCGTGCCGTCGGCGCCGATGAGGCCCTGCAGCGCGGCGACGATCGGCTCAGCCTTGGGCAGCAGGCGCAGCCCCTCGACGAAGCCGTACTCGCGCACGGTGATCTTCCGGCCGGAAATGACTGCGGTTCGCTCCGGGTGGAGCACCTCCAGGTCGTCGCTCCCGGCCGCCGCCTTCCTCGGTTCGCGCTTCTTCGCCATGGTTATGCCGCCTTCGACTTCATCATCCGGCCGTAGCCGCCGAGGTTGCTGTTCTTGAGGTTGATCGGGTCGAGCAGCAGGGTGCCGGTCAGTTGCAGGCCGCCCCAGTCGTCGTTGATCAGGCCGAAGTCTCTCACCGGGTCGAACTGCACGCGGTACAGGTCGAGGATCACCTGGTCGCCGGTCACGGTATTGATGCCGTCGAAGAAGATCCAGCGCTCGGGCGGCGTGCTGTTGGCGAAGATCGCCAGGCTGTCGGCGGCGGCGTAGCTGTAGTCCGCCTCGAACGGCTGGGTCAGGCTGGCCGGGCTGAGGACTTTGACGATGCCGCCGGCGAGCGAGACGATCTCGTAGTGGGTGCCCTCGACCAGCGTGACCGGGCTGGCATTGCCGTCGGTCAGCACCAGGCTGGAGACGAAGCGCTGGTCCAGTTGCACCTCGTCGCCGGCCACCAGCCCGCTCGGCAACTCCTCGGCCGATACCGTGCCGGAGGCGATGGCGACCGGAGTCGAATGCAGGGCCAGCGTCAGGTTCTCGAGCAGAAACTCGTCGAGGGTGATGTTCAGGGTGCCGCTCTTGCCGGTGATCAGCGAGCCGTAGAGGCCGCGCGATCCGCCGAACGATTCGTTCTTGTCGGACTTGTTGGCGGAAATCGCCAGGGTGGCGGCCGAGGCGTTGCCGAGCCAGGTACGCTTGCCGGGCTTGCCGGTGGTGGCGTTGCGGACGGCAGAGAAAAAACGTCCCTGCAGGGAATAGAGTTCGCTCATGGGGTTCTCCGGATCAGAGGCCAGTGATGAAGGTGTGCAGGTTTAACGAGATGACTACCGTGCCCTTGGGGACTTCGTGGTCGGCCAGGAACTGCTGCATTTCCTTGAAGGTGACACTGTGCAGTCCCGGCTGGCCCCAGGGGGTGGGAGTGCTTTTCGGCGTGACCAGGCAGCGCAGCAGGTCGCAATAGACGTCGTTCAGCGCCTCGAGACCGCCGGAAGGATCGGCGGCGCCGACCACCTTGCGGCCGAGGCCGACCAGCCAGCCAGGCCCGCGCTGGTTCGGCGCGGGACACTCGTCCGGCTGGACGACGATCAGCGGGTACTCGACCTCCTCGGCTTCGAGCAGCGCGCCGAGGTAGCCGGCATGCACGCGATGGCCGATGTCGGTCAGGTAGCCATTGTCCGGCGTGATGGTGCGCAGCCGGTCGAGCAGTGCCTGATCGGCCAGATTCAGCGGGTTCACAGGTTGGTCCTCTTGAGCTGGCGGGCAATTTCTTCGCGCAGGATGCGCTGGCCTGCCGCCTGGTAGTCGGGGAGCTTGCTGTTGAGGATCTGCGAGGGCGACGGACCGTAGAGCGCCTGGATCTTCGTGCGCGACAAGTCGCCGCCATCGACGGCCATGCCGAGGCGCTCGGCCTTGGAGCGCTTGCCGGTGCGAATGAAGATCAGGCCATCGGTCGATCCAGATCCCGCCGACTCGACGATGAACGCGCCCGGGAGAACGCGCGCCCTGCCGGAGACGTTGACCTGCACGCCGGCACGACGGCGCTTGCCCTTCTTCTGCTTCCGGTACAGCTGCCGGTGCGGAAAATGGCTCAGCACCAGCCCCTTGCGCCGCGCCCAGATGCGCACCTGGCCGCTCCAGCTCGCCGCCCGGGTCAGGATCACCCGCTCGCGCAGGGTGTTGCGCTTGATGTTCACCGCCGCCCCCATCTCCCGGAGGATCTGGGCGCGCAGGGTTTCGCCGGTGTCGTTGGTGGCCATGAGCACGGCGCGCTTGGCCTTCTCGTCGGCGACCTCCAGGCGCTTCAGCGCTGCCTTGCCGCCCCTGAATCCGACCTTGATGCTCATGCTGGCCGCACCGCGGCGGTAACGATCACGCCGTCATTGCGCACCGGCACGGTGACCAGCCAGCTTTTGCCGTCCAGGATGAATAGCCCGTCGCGGCGGACCTTGGGCAGTTGCTCGACCAGGATGCTGATCTGCACCTGGTCGACCAGCAGCACGCCCTCCTCGCCGACACGCTCGACGTCGCGGGCCAGTACCAGCTCCAGCCCCTCCAGCAGCCCGCCGCTCGCATCCTGGTAGCTGCCCAGCGACGCCTCACGATGCCGCCGGAAGATGTCGCGGGCGGCGCGCGCCTTGAGCAGCTGGCGGGTCATGCCTTGGTCAGCTTGATGATGGCCCGCGGGCGGGTGCAGATGGACAGCGGATTGGACTGCGCCTCCAGCTCGATGCCCTTGTTGTGCGGCAGCGGCTCCTGGCTGGCGTAGAACTTCTGGCCCATGGTGTTGACCGTATCCATGTAGTCCGCCGGGGCGTACTTGGTGACCAGCAAGCCGTCGACGCCGAGCGGGATCAGGTAGGCGTCGTCGGTGCCGATGAACTCCACGCTTCCGACCTTGCCGTAGAACTCCTGCCACTCGACGCCACCGAACTGGAAACCCATCGGGCGCATGTCGGCGCGCAGGAACTGGCCGTCCTGGTAGCGATCCCAGGCGTCGGTGGTTGACTTGTGGCCGGTGAAGGCGTCCCAGAAGCCGCGCCCGCACACGGCCAGCCAACCGGTGATGATGCCGCTGTCGGCGATGGCGTCCTCACCCTTGCGCTTGGCCTCGACGATCTTGCCGAGCACCTTGGTGGCATCGCTGCCCAGCGCCATGGCCTGGGTCTGCGGGTTGATACCGAACTGCTTGTGCAGGTCGAGCAGCAGACGCTGTCCGTCAGCATCGTAGATCTTGCCGGTGATCGCGCCGGCCCGCTGGAAGCGGATGGTCGCCTCGAGGCGTTTGCGCTGTTTGGCCAGGCGCTTGCCGACCAGCTCCATGACGGTTTCCAGCTCGGTCTCGGAGCCGAAGGAACGCACGCCCTGTACCTCGTCGGCGCGGATGGTCGAGCGGGTCGGCAGGTGCAGGGTCCTGAAGGAGATAGCGTCGCGCTGTGCACCGGTGGTGATGTCGGCCGGTGCGCCACGCTCGCCGGCCGGGACCAGGGCGAGGCTATCGTTTTCGCGCTCGATGAATACGGCGGTGGTGCTGACGCCCTCTTCCTCGAACAGGGAGTCCAGCAGCGTCGGAACGCGCTGGCCCTCCGGGCTGGTGTTGATGGCATCGGTCAGGCTGATCGCGCTGAAGGCATCGCCGTTGAAAATATCGAGAGTCGCCATGTCGTTCTCCGGAAACGAAAAAACCGCCACGGGGGCGGTTTCGAAAGTGAGCGTGTGGGGGGTTAGCGAACGACGATGCCCAGGGCGAGCAAGTCGGCCTGGCCGTTGGCGTCGAGGCCGGTCAGCTTCGCGCCCACGACCTCGGCGTCGCGCACGATGACGGCGGCCTGTGCATCAGATTCGGTGGCATCGACCGCGGCATACAGGATGCCAGTGGCGGCGCGCCGGCCGTCGTTGGTGCCGTCGTCGTCGTAGGCGACCCATTCGCCGAGGCCGGCATTGACGGCGATGGTGAAGGTATCGCCGACGATGAAGTCGGTGCTGCCGTCGGCCAGGGTGAACGTCAGGCCTCCCGCGCTGAACAGCACGCCGACCTCGCCGGCGCCGACTGCATCGCCGTTCGGGTCGACCACGCTGAACTCGCCGCCGTTGGCCGCGGCGGCGGTGATGGTCAGGACATAAGTGCCGGTGATGGCATCGTTGCCGACCGTTACGGTGCCGAGCGTGCCGTTTCCGGTGTTGCCGCCGGCGGCGCTCGGGGTGGCGGCATTGGCGGCGGTGATCTTGGCCAGCAGGGTTCCGGCCGCCAGCTTGCCGGCCGTGGCGTTGACGGTGATCTGCTCGCGGGAGCGCTGGCCGTTGGCCTCGGAGAGCAGGAATTCTGCCGTGCGGGCGCCTTGGGTGAGGATGGTCATGGGTTAGGCTCCGATTTTCTTCATAGTGCGGCGCCAGGCGTCCGCGGTGCTGTGGGTGCCGACCGCCGACTGGCGGTTGCTCAGGTGCGGGCCGCGCTGCAGGCGGCTGGCCAGCTCGCTGCGAACCACCTCGACGCCGGTGCCGGCCGTGATGTAGTCGGCGGCCAACTGCGCCATGCCGGCGGCGGTGCAGAGGTTGCGGATCTCCTGGGCGCGCTCGACGGCCGCCTCGAGCTGCGAGGCAGTCCACTGATTGCGGATGGCAATGGCGACGGAAAGGCCGTGCTTTTCACACTGCTCGGCCAGGACGGCAGGGCTCAGCGGGGTGGCAGAGGCCTCGACACTACTGCTTTCCGATTCGTTCTCGACGCCGGGATCGCCCTCTTCGGGCGGCTCCGGAAGCTCGATGTCGTCCGGGAGATCCCCTTGCTCATGGGGCATATCCTCTTCCCGCAGCGGCACCTTGCGGGTGTAGGCGCCGCCCTGCAGCTCGGCCATCAGCTCGCGGAAGGTGCCGAGGTGGTCGGCCAGGCCGGCGTCGATGGCGTTCTGGCCGAACAGGATGCCGGCCTCGGTAGCCCGCACCGCCTCGACAGACAGGCCCCGGTACTGGGCCACGCTGCCGGCGAACAGGTCGTAGAGGCGATCCGATTCGCCCTGCATGAAGGTGCGGGCCTCCTCGCTCAGCGGCTCGTTGGGGTTGCCGGCGACCTTCATGGCTCCGGAGTGGACGTAGGTCCACTTGATGCCGGCCTTGGCGTTGGCCTCGGACACGTCGCGATGACCGATGACCACGCCGATACTGCCGACGCCGCCGGTGCGGGTGATCCAGATCTCTGAGCAGGCTGCAGCGATGGCGTAGCCGCCGGAATAGGCATAGTCGTCGACCATGGCGATCAGGGTCTTGCTGTTGCGCAGCTCGGCCATGCGGTCGGTCAGGTCGAATACCTGGGCCGCTTCTCCACCCGGGCTTTCCAGGCGCAGCACGACGTGGGTGATGCTGGCGTCGGCCTCGATCTCGTCGAAGGCCAGCATCAGGCCCTCGTAGCTGGTCGGGGCAACGCCGCAGACCGGCTCGACGGCGCGGGCGATCAGCGGGCCGGACACGTCGAGCACGGCGACATGGCCGACCCGCTCGAGGATCTGCCGCGGCTCGCCGCCGGCGCCGGCCTCGACACCGCCGCGCAGCCAGCCGTCGATCAGTGCGTCGGCCATGGCCGGCTCGACCAGCAGCGGGCGGTTGACCACGCGGGAGTAGATTTGCGGCACGAGCGGGCCGCCCTGTCCGCGGCTGAACAGCCGGGACAGCAGGTTCGGTTTGAGCATGGGGCGCTCCGGTTGGGTTATTCGTCGGTGACCTTGACGGGGTCGTGGCTGTACTGCAGGCCCATGGCCTGGGCGCGCTCGGTATCGGCCCGGTTCTGGCGGTCGATGTCTTCGACGTCGTAGCCGCGCTCGGCAGCGGCCGCAGCGCGCGAGCTGAGCCCGCCCTTGATGAGCATCAGCTCGCCCTGGGCATCCTGCACCGGGTGCAGGTAGCGCCATGCTTGGGGTCGCCAGTCGCATGCCAGGTAGGCCTTGCGGTTGGTGGCGTAGTCGCGGGCCTTGAGCCGGCCGGCGAGCACTGCCGCGTCGATGAACGCTTCCCACATGCGCCGGCACAGTTGCGGGATGGTGTAGAGCCACTGTGCCTGCTCGATCAGCCGGCGGTATTCGTTGAGCAGCGCGCGCAGAATGCGGTCGTTGACGTTGCGCATGTCGCCGGACAGCAGCTCGTAGGGAATCCCCAGCGAGGCCGCCACGCCCATCAGCTGCTGCCGCATGAATTCGCCATAGGCGCCGCCCTGGTCGGCGTCGAACAGCTTGATCTCCTCGCCCGGCAGCAGGGCCGGGAAGGTGCCGGGCTCGATGTTGACCATCGGCGCTGCGCCGCCTTCCAGCGGCTCTCCGGTGAACGGGTCGAACTGGAAGTCGCTGTCGTCGAAGCTCTGCCGGGTGATGGCTCCGGTGTAGTTGGCCCGGGTCTTCTTGCGGGTCAGCTCGGCATCGTCGTACTCGTCGAAGTCGCGGGCCTTGATCAGCGCCTGGACGGTCTCGGCAATACCACGTACCTGCCCGGGGCGCAGCGGAGCAAAGTGGTGAATGACTTCGCTGGCCGGCACCGGGACCAGCTCCATGCCATTCGGCGACATATCGCAGGGGTGGCGACGGTACATCCAGTACTGCGAGCGCTTGCCGCCCCCGTCGAACTCGATGCCGGCGACGATCTCGCGGTCGCCGTACTGCATGCTGTGGGTGTGCGGTACCTGCTCCGACTCGATCAGCTGGAACTGCACCGGCACCGGGGTGCCGCTGTTCAGCCCCAGGTGGCGGATGCGCACGAACACCTCGCCGGCCTCCTTGCGCGATCGCACGGCCAGGGCCATGAGGCCATAGGCATCGAGCGTGCCGTCGTAGTCGGCAGCGGCGCAGAACTCCTCGTCCCAGAGGCGGTTGGCCTCGGCGGCAAATGTGGCATCCGGAGCCTTGGAGCGCGGCTTGATGCCGGCGCCGACTTCGTTGCTGACCCAGTTGCGCACGCCGTTGGCGATCCAGCCGTTGTTGCGGCCGGCATCGCGCGAGCGAGCGCGGACGGTGGACATCTGGCCGACGGCTGCCCGGGTCGGCCCCGGCGATCCGGGCGCCCAGTCCTTCATGCGCCGGCCCTGGCTGGCGGCATCGTAGCTGGCCTGCGGCCGGAGCGGCGCGCCGTCGAGCAGGAAGCCGCGGGATTGCAGGGTTTCGAAGTCCATCACAGTCCCCGGCGGTGGTTGAGTCGGTAGCCCCGCAGGCGGCGGCCGTTGTTTTCGCTGGCCTGGATCTCGGCCTTCATACGGTCGCGCAGGCCGATCAGTTGCGGCAGCTCGGCAGTGGCGTAGCGGGTGGAGTCGTTGGGGCCGAAGCGCACTTCGACCACGCGCTCGCCGGCAGCCAGCGCGACGATGGCGGCCTCGACGGCCTGGAGCTGTTCGCGGGTGTAGGCCATCAGCGGGTTACCTGCATGCCATGCGCACCCGGCGGGTGGCGGTTCGTTGGGGTTTCGGCTTGGGCGGATCGACCGGACGCGGTTGTGCGACCTGATCGGGCGCGGCCTGGACCACGTTCGGGTTGTTGCCCCAGTCGCGCGCCCAGGCCGGCGGACTGGACCAGTCGACTTTCTCCATGCCCTGGCGGATCGCTGCGGCGCGGTTGTAGCAGGCGAGGTCGAACGCTTCGTTGTTGCCCTTGCCGGGCTTCTTCCAACCCTGCGGGGTGCGAACCTCGAAGGTCATTTCCTCGAAGAACCAGTCGCCCAGCCACTCGGGGAAGTGGCGGTAGCCCGGGCCCGGCGCTTCGCGCTGCAGATCGGCGTCCACCGCATCCTTGAGCTGGTTGGTGTTGAGCCGCCAGACAGGGATCTCGCCGCGGGCCTTGGCTTTTCGGTCCTTGCGGTCGCTGTCCGGGTAGGTCTCCTTGAGCCGCGGTGCATTCGGGGCGCCGTCGCCCTTGATGAGCATGAAGCGCTTGTGCAGGCCTGCGCGCTTGAGCTTGCGCCAGTAGTCGTAGGCCCGCTCGGTCACGCCGGCCTTGCCGCCGGAGTCACAGGCGACCATGACCGGGAGCATCGCCCTGTTGCTGCCATCGGCCAGCGGGTAGGCCTTCTGCATGACCTCGGTCAGCAGGTCCCAGTCCTCCAGGTAGGCGGCAGGATCGACCGGCAGCGGCTGGCCGTCTTCGTCCAGGCGCTTGCTGGTGCGGATGTTGTAGCGGTCGATCAGCCAGTTCTCGCCGTGAGCGCCCCAGCCCTCGACCTGAACGACGAAGCGCGGCTTGCCGCCAGCCTGGACGTCCGCCGCGACGGTGATGAAGCGCACGCCGTCAGGCACCTGGAACTTGACCGTTTCCTCCTTGCGGACGATCAGCAGATCCTGCGAGCGCACCGACTCGGCGCGCTGCGGCATGTAGGGCGCGCCCTGGTCGAGGTTGGTGGTGGTCTTGAGCATTTCCTCGTCGCCGGTGGTGACGTATGCGTGCACGCCCTGCAGGTAGCGGCCGACGATGGACTCCCAGCCCTGGAACGCAGCGGCCATGCCCCCCAGCCAGAAGCTGGCGACCTTGCTTTGCCGCGGCTCGCCGCTGATGGTGCGGTCGCGGTCGATCTGCTGCCCCTCGATCAGCCAGAGGCCAGCGCGGTTCATGGCCCGCTTGTGCTTCTCGCCGATCAGGCTGCCGCAATGTGGGCAGGCGAAGTAGGCGCACTCGCGGATCAGCCTGGCGAGGTCTGCGGTGCGGATCTGCTCCTTGAGCTGCTCCATGCTCGGCAGGGCGAAGCTGCCGATGCCGGGCTCCGGCTCGCTGAACTCCTTGCAGTCCGGGCACTGCCAGTACCAGCGGCGGCGGTCGCCCATGTTGTACAGGCCGACAATCCCTTTGCAGGGAGGCCCTTCGTGCGGTGTCTTTCGCCGCCAGGCCGGGTCGCTCATTTCCCGTCCCGGCGAGGACTCCGCGCAGCACATGCCGCGCGAGAGGAAGGTCTGGGTGCGCTTGAGCGCGAGCGACCAGGCGTCGCCCTCGCCGTCGATGTCGTCATCCATGCGGTCGTAGTCGGTCAACCAGACCCAGCGGATCGACTTCGACGACAGCTGGGAGACGGCGGGCCAGCCGATCTTGAGCACCATGCCGCTCTTGAAGAACTTGTCGAAGACGTTGTCGTCGGCGCGGCCGGTGGCGATTCGCGAGGCCAGCTCGGGGCTGTAACGGATGGCGCGGTCGATGCGGGTGCGCGAGAAGTCCCGCGCGGACTCCTGGCTCATCTGCACGATCAGCGCGTCGCCCGGGTCGCAGGTGACGGTGTAGGCAAAACCGCCGTCGATCAAGGCCTGGGTCTTGAGCGACCGCGCCGGGCCGGCGAATACCACGCCTTCGAAGCGCCGGCTGGCCAGCAGGTCCAGCGGCTCGCGCATGTAGGGAGCGACGTCGAGGGTAAATTTTCCCTGGTAACCGCCCGGCTCGTTCAGGTACAGGTTCTGCTCTGCAGCATCGCTCACCAGGATGCGTCGTGGCGGCCGGATAATCTCGGCAGTGTTGCGGACGATGTCAGCTGTCTTCATAGACTGTCTCGTCCAGCAAGCTGCACACATCGAGCAGCTGCTGATACAGAGCCTCTCGGGCACCATCCACTACGCTGATCACTCGTTCGACCTCCTCGGGCCGCAGGGCACAGTCGCGCTCCAGCACGTCCGGAAGGGTGTCGAGCGCCGAGGCCAGGGACTTGAACGCCGTGGCGACGACCTGCTCGACCTCGTCAACTGGGATCTGGAATCGCTGTTCTGCCAGCCATTTGGCCTTTTCCCGCTCGGCCCGGTAGTGGGTGAGCCGCTCGGACGGCGGGAGCTTGTCGGGGTCATCTTCCGGCGCGGCAACTTGTGGCCCCATCACCGCGACGACGACATCGCGCAGCCGCCAGGCGGGATGGCCTTTTGTTTCGCCAACAGGAGGGATGCCCTCGAGGCGACGCTTCACGGTGCGACGGTCGATGCCGAATTCTTCGGCCAGCGCGTTGATGGACCACAAGCGCGCCCCCGAATGTACAAGGGTCACACTCATGCAGACTCCTATTCAGCCCAGCAACCACGGGGCCTGCAGCGATTCGCGAGCGGAGCGCCTCTTGTACATTGACTTTCGGCAAATGCTCACCCCGCACAACTCTTCAAAACGTCTGGAAGCCAGAAGCCACGCGGCCTCCAGCAGATAGGACTCGGTGTTGTGGTGGAGCATCCGAAAAATCGAAAAATTGTCCGTTACCGCGAGGCTCGACGCCTTCCCCGCGGTAGGGGGCGGGTGGCCAGGGTCCCCGGCGCACCGGGCCAGCGCCCGTCACTGCCCCCCCACCCTCCGCTCGACGCCGGCCTTCTTGGCGAGCCACTGGGTATAGAGCCCACCAGCTACGTCAGCGCCCAGTACCGCGACAACAATACCCAGCCCACCGGCCAGGTGTATGCCTGAGCCTGCTGCCATGGCCAGCATCAGCGTCGCCATGCCAAGCAGACCCGAAGCACCGAACCGCAGCATCACTCGCTTGAGGATCTGTTCCATGGTTAGGTCGCCACCGGAGGCACGGAGCATTTCACCGGACAGGCCAGCCATGGAGATCAGCACGAGCAGCCAGAACGGCATGTCGGCGAGCGTCTGGTGCTCGTTGGGCATGAGTGTTTCCTTGGGAGTTAGGTGGCCCGCAGCGCAGTCCTGCCAGGGAGCTAAGGGGCGAGGGGCCGAAACGAAAAAGCCCCGCACGATGGCGGGGCCTGGAATGGATTGGCGCAGGGGGCGAGCCCAGTCGTTGTTTCGCTTGTCGCTGGCAGTGACTTCTGCCGTCGCCTGGGTGCGCCAGAAATAAAAACCCCGGCCAGATCGCTCTGTGCCGGGGTTTCGGAGGTCAATGACCTCAAATGGAGCGGGGTACTGCACCAGCAGCTAAACAGCTACACCAGATGGCGGCGATGGATGAAGTCACAGCCTTGAACACAACATCACCGAATGCACACACCATACCGATACCCTCCCCTGCGAAATTAGCTGTCGCAGTCAGCAGTTCTGAAATACCAGGAAGCGCGGTAACGAATACCGCAAGGACAAACAGAACCGCCATCTGGGCACCAGGAATAGCTGCCGGTTTTGATCCGGCTCCCCGAAGATGTTTCGCCAATCCCCAACACGCAAGATCGACAGGATGTGGATATGATGGCTCATTGGCTCATCTGCGTCAAACACTGATTCTAGGCAGCCTCGGTCCTAATCAGTCCCTCTGCATCAAGTACCTCTTGCGCCGCGGCCAGAGCATCATCGACTTTTTGCTCAAGGCTCTTGCGGATATCGCGCCTCCAGCGCTCTTGTGTCTTGACGGGCACCGGCTCATCGCTCCAGCGATCCATGCAGTACCACGCCTCGGGCAGCACGCTTGTGGAGCGCTTCCCGTCACGCCCAGGAAGCTTTGGCAGAGCCCAAGTCAGCACGGCCGCATCCCTGAACCGATCTGGCGCCGGCGTCTGTACCCGTAGCCGCAGCGCCTTGATCGCCCCCCTCTTACGGTCGATGTCTGTGCTGTACTTGGCGGTCAGCGCGTCCCACTGCTCAGGGGTCAGAACATCATGAAGCAGGGCATGCACCATCACGTCATACAGCCTGGCCTCATCCTTCCCAACGATTTCCCCAGCCCGCCGGGCCGCACCAATAGCGTCAGGATCACGCCAGCACTGCGCCACGTCGCTCATCACCTCGGCCGCCAAGGCCCGGACCACTGCTGAAATCACGCTCGGATAGATCATGCCGCTTCCCCCTCTTCAAATCTTGAAATGCGTACTCGCACCGCACCACCAGGAACAACCTCCCGGCTCACCTGCAGTTGCGTCACAAAGCGGTTGTCGTCGATGCCCAGCGCATCAGCCAGACCGTCCCGACCGGCCTTGAAGCTGGCAAGCATGTTGTCGTCATCGCGCCGGCGCCTGTCCGGAGGGACAAACTCCAGCAGCAGCAGGGCCCTACCCACCGGAGCCACCAAACCAGCCTTCTTGGCCAGCAGGTGGCAGGCTGCCCGGTATCCCTTGGCCACCTTGCTGCGCTTCGCCCAGTGGGTGCGGGCATTCGGGCTCAGCTCCTTGGGCGGCCACGGCAGATCGATCTCAATCACCGCTTACCCCCTTCATCAGCCTGTTGAGCTTCGCCCGCGCTTCCTTCTCCAGCTCCGGATGCCTGGTCAGCTCCTCCTCGGCCCAGGCTCTCCAGCCCTTCCCCTTGTCCCTGCGCTGGGCGTGGATCTGGCAGGCCAGTTCCTGCGCTGCTCTGTACCGCTCCATGCAGGCCGCCTTGTGTGCCTCGATCTCCGCCCGCTTCTCGGCAGTCAATGAGGCCAAATTCCATGAACCAGTGCTCTCCGAACGATTCTTCACGGCAACGCTCTCCATCGTCTCCGCCCTGGATGCTCATAAGCGGCTCCTTGCTTCGCGCTCGACTTCCGCCTTTTGCTGCCGATGGCGGTGGAGAAACTCTCTGTAGCCGGCCTCTCGGCGCTGCCCGACCAAGGCGGCTACGGCCAGTCCAGCCAGCGCGACCAAGCCGAAAATCATCATGATCTCGTGCACTTTTCAGGGCCTCTCTTTTTGGAGTTCTCGAAAATCGCTGCATGCCACGACTGGCGCGGCCTGCGCGTCGAACCTCGAAACGGAAGAAACCGCCACCGTACCGCCGTGAATCGCCGCAAAACCGCGCTCATCCAGCCACGCATGCCAGCGCTTCAGCGCATCCAGCTTCAGGTCGTCGGCACTGGTGTTGATGTAGGTCTGCGCCGAAAAGCCCATTGCATGGTTCAGCAGCAGCTCGCCTATCAGGTAATCCACGCCCAGCTCGGCCCAGCCGGTGCGGGCCATCTTGCGCAGGTCATGGCTCGACCACTGCCCGCCGCCCAGGCTGGAGAAGATCGCGCTGGCCGTCTTGTCGCTGATCGGCTTGCCGTCCCGCCCGGGGAACAGGCACACCGGATCGCCGCCCTTCGCCTCCTGGATAGCCCGGTACCGGCGCAGCAGCGCACAGGCCTGCTCGGTCAGCGGCAGCACATGCTCGGTCCTGGTCTTGGTGTTCTCCGCCGGGATCAGCCAGACCCGCTCGCTCAGGCTGATATGCCGCCAGCGGGCCAGCCGGGTCTCGCCCACCCGCGTGCCGTGGGCCAGCATCATGACCGCCAGAATCCCCTCGAGCGGGGCCTGCTCGAAGCGCGTCGCCAGAGTGGCCAGCAGCTGCCCGGCATCCATCACATGCAGCCGCGCCGCCTTCGGCTTGATCCGCGCCTGGACGAAGTCCGTGAACTTCACCGAGGCCAGCGGATCCTCGGCGATCAGCTCAAGCCGCAGCGCCTGCTTGAAGGCCATCGTCAGCACCCGCAGGATCAGGCGCACATAGCTCGGCGACAGCGTCTCCTGCAGCGGCCACATCAGTGTCTGGTCTACCGCCGAGCGGTTCAGCGCGGCCAGCGGCAGGCTCGACAGGCGCGGCAGCAGGTGGCAGTCGATAGCCGACTTCACCGACGCCTTGCGCTTGGCCGACAGCTTGCGGTCGCGCATCACCCGCTCCCGATACCACTCCAGCAGCTCGCCCACCGTCGACCAGCCACCCTGGCCCACGACCGCCTCCGGATCGGCCACCAGGCGGGCCAGCACCTCGGGCAGCACCGCCAGCGCCGCCTTCGTGTTCAGCTCCGGCCAGCCGGCGAACTTCTTCCACTCGCCCGCCGCCCGGACATCCCAGCTCCCCCGGGACCGCTCCTCGAGGAAGCGCAGGCGCAGCGCCGGATGCTGTGCCGCCCGTAGCCGCCCAACCCCTGGCCGCGCCGCCTGCCGCCGGATCTCCGCGTCCGACATCGCCACCGTCAGCGTCATACTGCTCAATCCACCACCCCCAACTTCCGCAACTGCTCCCAAGTGTCCCGCGCCAGCTCACGCAGCACGGCCTGCCGTTCCTGCTCACTCATCGACCACCACTACCCCTCCCTTGCCCTGCGCCCCCCTTGCCAAGAGCCACCTCAGCTCTCCCCGTCAACCGGCCATCCCGATGCGCCGCGTCGTACATGGCCCGCAGCTCGTTCAGCGGCTGGTGGCAATAGCAACCGTTCTCGCGGGTGAAATTCGTGTAGCCCAGACGCTGGGCGTGAAACTTGAAATCCGTGTCATGCATCGTGGTTTCCTCGCTTGATCCCCAACTGCGCCAGCAGATCCGCCCGGGCACCACGCCCGCCCTCTGCCAGCCCCTGCTTGCGTAGCCGCTCCTGCAGCGCCTGCTCGGCAGCCATGTCCGCCCGCTCGGCCGCCGTGCGCGCCCCATCCCACTCCAGCACTTGCATGGGCTCGGCCAACACCTCGCCGCGTGCCAAGCGCCCAACCACCTGCGCGTAGGCATTGCCGAACCGCCGGCGCAGCGCATCGGCGCCGCCGGCCCCCTGGCGCAGCTCCCAGAACCCCACCGCCGCCACGGCCAGGCGCACCGCCTCATGGCTCCAGCGCCAACCATCCGGGCTCGTGCAGGCCTGCACGGCCTCGCGCCAGGCGGCTTCCTCGGTCGGCAAGCCCATCATCTCGGCGGTCGGCAGGCACCAGGCCACGAATTGGCCGATGCTTGGGGCGAAGGCCGAACCGCTGCGCCGGCACTGCTCGATGCCGAAGCGCACCTGCTCGATCGTGCGAATCCCCGAGGCCTGCAGCCCCTTGGTCCAGCTGCGCTTGGCCAGCGCCAGTGCCTTGTCGTCCGGCCACGCCTGACGCCAGGCCGGGAAGATCGCCTGCAGCTGCAGGAAGACCATGTCCACCACCTTGGCGGTCTGCTCGTCGACCTCGCCGAGCGGCTGGGTGGAAACCTGCCCGGCCGGGAGTGCACGCCCAGCAGCGAGCCGCTCACCGGTCATCGCGACCACGTTCCCGATCTGGATCACAGGTCGTACTCCGTCATGGTCCGCCAGCCGTCGTCCTCGAAGTCGGGCCCGTTGGCGCGGCGCTGGCCCTTGCCGGGGAAGTTCACCACCGCGGCCGGCCGGGCGGCGGCCTGCACCGCGTCGCGCTTGACCCAGTTGACCAGGGCCGCCAGCCACTCGCGCTCGGTCTTCGCCAGCCCCTTGGCTTCGTGGTGGATCACGAAGCCGGCGATGGCTTCGCGGTCGAACAGGTCCAGCGACAGGCCGGCCATCGTGGCGCGGGCCTTGAGCTGGACCTGATCGGGCACCCACTCCAGGTGCATCGGGAACAGGCCGGCAACAGGCGCCGCCGGCTCGGCACGTGCGGCCTGGGCAGGCTCCTGCTCCGGCTCGACGGGCGCTGCGTCCTCGCCCGCGGGAGTGAGAGGGGCTTTTACCTCTGTATCTGTATCTGTATCTGGGGGCGTTTCTGTAACGTTACATACCCGTTTCTTGTCAGCCTTCTTCTTCGCACGATGCGCTGCAACCCGCGCTGCGCTTGAGTCGGAGAGGTATTGACGCTTATCCCAGGCGGTCGGGCGGCTGTCCTCTGTGATCAGCTTCTTGCCCAGCAGGACGGCCTTGGTTGCCGCCCACTCTTCGCTACTGATGCGAAGCTGAAACGCGATTTCGTCGTCATGTAACGTTACATCGCCGTTACTGCAACGCAGGCACAACAGCATGATGTAGCGGCGCTGGTTGGCTTCGCTGAGCATCTGGACCTTGGGGTCGGTGGCGAACTCGCCGTACATGCGGAACCACTGGTTGGCCATCAGGCAACCCTCCCCGCCAGCTTCTCGCCCAGCCGAGCCAGCCCCTTGCGCGTCACCAGCACCTGCTCGGCCACCTTCTGCTGCCCGGTGTCGTCATCGATGCCCAGCTCCGTCAGCTTGTGCACCAGCACGCCCTGCTCCAGACGCGGCTGATAGGCCAGCCAGCGGCTGGAGCCGGCCCGGCGGTAGATCCAGCGGTTCTCCTGCAGCCACTGGAACAGCGCCATGGGCGGCACGCCGACCTGCTTGGCCGCGTCGGTGATGCAGATCGCCCCCGCGGTCTCGGTCAGCACCTCCAGGGCACGCACCTTCGGCGCCTGCTCGGCGACCACCAGCTGCAGGTGGCTGTTCTGTTCGGCCAGATCAGCCGCCAGGCGCAGCGCCTCGGGCAGAGATTGCGGAATCTGCGGAGCGTGACATGTCACGGAGTAGCTGCCGGTCTTGCGGATGCTCGGCAGCACCACGCCCACCACCCACTCCTCGAAGCACTCGGCGGACGGCAGGTGCGACTTCATCACCAGGCGGTACAGGTCGCGCTCGGGGATGAGCGTCATCTCCTGCATGCCACCAGCGGTAAGGACGCCCCGAATCAGGGCCCCCTTGCAGTGGCTGGCAATCGCATTGCGAGGCTTGGCGTAACCCAGCACCGCCGCCACATCCTTCGCCACAAACCACGGCTCGCCGTCGATGGTCACGAGGCGCACCTGGGCCTTCTCGAAATTGAACAGCTGGACTTCTTGGGTCATAATTCTTCCCGTTCGTTGTGGCGCCTTGGCGCCGTTGAAGAGCCCGGCCTGCACGCCGGGCTTTTTGCTTTCCGGGTCAGGCCTTACGGACCGACTCCCTGAACACGTTCAGGCTATCCACCACCTCGTCGGCCTCCCGCAGCAGCTGGGCCTTCTCGGCGCTGCACACCCGGCCATCGGCCTGCGCATCGACCGCCAGGCGCGCCACGTCGCCCAGGTCGGCATGCAGGCGCAGCAGCGCGTCGTTGATCGTCAGCCCCTGCGGCTGCTCCTTCCCCACCAGTTGGTACCCGAACTCCTCCACCAGCACGGCCAGGATCCGGCGGCACCCGTCCGCCGGCAGGTGCCTCAGCACCTGGAAAAACATCTCGATGTTCATCCGGTGCGCTTCCCGGTTCGGGTTGGCGCAGTCCAGCAGGCGCGTGCGGTTTGCCCCCATGCGACGGGCCAGCTCGGTGCCGCCCTCGGCGATCACCTCGTCGTGGATCGCACGCTCGAATCTCTCCATCTGCGAAAGCTCCTCTCGTTTCGCGTGGCTCCCTGGACCCAGCCCAGGCAACCTGTCATCACTCGACCGACCGACAGGGAGTCCCATGCCGACCGACCTTCAAACACTCCAGGGCGAAGTCGTCGCCCTCCGTTGCTGTCTTGCCGCCCTGCTCTCCAGCCTTCCCCAAGACATCCAGCGGCAGGCCTGGCCGGCCTTCGAGCGCCTCACCGAGCTGATGCGCGACCAGCTCCCGCCGGCCGGCGCCGTAGCGCTCGATCGGGCGGTGACGTCGCTGACGGCATTCATGGAATGAGGGAGTTGGTGTTACGGGGTTTTGCGCTTTGGAGTTGCGGGTGGAAATGCCTCATCGAGAGTGCATTTCGCGCCAAGATCATTCAGCGCACAGACAATGCTTCGCGCCTCATCCAGGCCAACCTTTCGAATTCCGAGCTCGTAATTGGCGAGGCGCCCTTGGCTCCAATCAAGACGGCGCCGAAGGTCGGCCTGGCTAATACCGGCCTTTTCTCTGATTTCTCGTACACGGTTCACTCGTGCGCTCCAGCTGCTCATGGCAGAAGCATAAAACACGAAATGTGATTATTGCAAACACGATAAGTGAGAACAGGGCAATAACGGAGCGTGATTAAAATAAAGCTATGAAAACCCTCGGCGCACGTATTGCTCATTACCGCAAAGCTGCTGGCCTATCACAGGCGGAGCTGGCCACTGCATGCGGGTGGAAATCGCAATCTAGAATTGGGAACTACGAGAAAGACACCCGAGAGCCAACGCTGGCAGACCTTGAGAAAATTGCCACAGCGCTTGGCATGTCAGTTTCCCAGCTCGCCTATGGCGATCACGTCAAAATTCCCCAACCCGCCCTGGCCGCCGAGATCGCCCGCATCGCCCAGGCGGCGCCGGCTGCTGAGCCGGAGCCCGCCCGCGCTGGGCAGGCAGAGGCGGATCAAGGCGCCCAAGAAGTTGCGCACTGTGCCGATATGCTCGCCATAGACGCCACGCCGCGCTCGCGCGAAATCCTCTGGCGGATAGCCATGGCCGCGAATGAAGGCCGGCTGACCGAAGACGATCTCAATCTGCTCGACCAGATAGCTGCCCGCTTCGAGAGCCGGAAGCCGGATGCAGCCACCACCCCAGCCAGGCCCCATCAGAGACTTAGGGAAAAGCTGAAGCGCAATGATTGAATTCCTGGATGGGGCCGCCTTCTCCGGCCCGCTACGCCCGCCGAAGAGTCGCGGGATCAGCCCGATCTTCAGGGGCAAGATCAAGATCAACGACGAGAAGCTCCGCTGCTACATCAAGCCGCTCCCGGACATCATCCGCTGCCCGGTGACCGGCCTGAATGTCAGTAACCGCGAGATCATCAGCGAGGCGCTGGGCTACGTCCTAGCGAAATCCGCGGGGCTGAACGTGCCCGACGTGGCCGGCGTCATCCTCCTTGATACCGAGCAGCTCCCGAAGGACATGCTGACTGCACTGATCAAGGAAGACAAAGGCAAGGCTCAGGAAAACTACTTCTGCTGGTTCAGCAAGGACATGGAATTCCCAAGCCTGAAGCAGCGTCACCTGGAAGGTGTTCAGCTCCCACTTCTTCGTGAGCGTAGAGAAAAGCGGCTGCTCAAAAAACTGGCCAGCTCCCCGGATACGCCAAAGACGATTGCCCTCGACGAATGGCTGCTCAACTCCGACCGCCACGTCGGCAACCTGCTGGACGCGAGCGGCACAGACCTAGTGCTGATCGATCATGGGCGCATTCTTCACTACCCGAACTGGCAGCCGGGCGGTACAGGCTCCACGCCATGGCCGTGGCAGAATCGTCTGCTCCACACGCTAGATACGCACGGCTCGCGCTGGAGCGAGATGCTGCCCAACAAGAGCGCCATGGTTTTGGCCTACAATGGCTTTGTCGTCAGCTTCAGGCAGCATGGCGCCGACGCCGCAAGGCAGGTGCTCGCCGAGTTCTTCGACGAAGCGGTAAACATTGAAGCGATCATTCGATTGCTGGATGATCGACTCGACTCAGAACAATATGCCAAGACAGCCGGCCTCGTCCTATGAGCAACCTAGCGCGTTTGCGCGCTCGATTAAGCGAGCGCCCCTCCGAACCCCTCGTCAAGGGCCAGTGGCGCCCGATAAGCGCCTGCCTTGATGAGGATGCCGGTGAGTTCCTGAACGTCGGCGTGCTGTTCACCTACGGATCCGGCAAGGTGGAGGTGCGCATGCTCGACGCCTTCGACCGCATCAAGTGCCTGTACGATAACCGCATCGACTTCAACGACCTATCGCACCTCATGCACGACATCGAGGACTCGATAGTCAATGCGGGTCATGACCTGCCCGACGAGCTGAGCGAAACCATCCGCCTGGGAGCCCCGCTGTTCGCCGCAGGCATAAGCCCGGAGGCCGTTGTCGATGAGTTCTTCACCGATGTCGTAACGCTGGCTAGGCCACGGCCAGGCGTGCGCGAATACAGCTTCCGCTACCAGTCCACGCCCAAACTGCGCGGCAACGTGTTTGGCCTGATGAAAGAGCGCATGCACATGCAGGCCTCGCGCATCATCCAAGACTCACGCTTCGAACTGAAGCTGAAGAGCGGACACAGGATCGAAATGGACGTGCCGCTGCTCAGCGCCAGCGCCGCCGGCACCGTCGTATCGGGTTGGTACAAGAGCCCGCTGGTAGTAGAGAACAATCTGCTGCAGGCCTCGGCCGACCTCAACCTGATCCGCAGCAACAGCGACCGCGCGGCATCCATCTCCGTGCTCGTTCCCAACAAGGAGAGCGGGCTGACCAACCGGGAATTCAACAAGCTCTCCTGTGCCACCCAGCGCCAGCTTGATCGGATTCGAATTTCGGGCCTTGAGGTGATCGAGGCGAGTTCAACACCGGAACTTGCCGAGCGAACCATCGAATGGTGGCGCAACCGCTGCGCCTGAGCGCTACGACTGCAAGAGCCAGTCTAAAAGACTTTTGCCTTCCCAAAAAACTCTGAACGCAAGGATCCACATGCGCTCCAAGCTGTTCGCAGCCCTGCTGCTCGTCCTCGTTTCACCGCTCGCCTTGGCCCTCCAGCCTACAGAAGCACCCCGCACCTTCCGCGAGGCCAAGGAGATCGCCTGGAAGATCTACGCCGAGCGCCCAGTCGACTTCTACTGTGGCTGCAAATACGAAGGGAACCGCATCGACCTGAAGAGCTGCGGCTACTCGGTCCGGAAAGATGCGAACCGCGCCGGGCGCGTCGAATGGGAGCACATCGTCCCAGCGTGGGTGATCGGCAACCAACGCCAATGCTGGCAGAAAGGCGGGCGCGATAACTGCACGGCCAACGATCCGGTGTTTGCCGCCGCCGAGGCTGACCTGCACAACCTGGTACCCAGCGTTGGCGAGGTGAATGGCGATCGCTCGAACTTCGCCTACGGCATGCTCACGGAAAAGCCCAGCCAGTATGGCCAGTGCCAGATTGTGATCGACTTCAAGCAGAAGACTGCCATGCCGCCAGAGAACGTCCGCGGCCCCGCAGCTCGCGTCACGCTCTACATGGCTGATCGGTACAAGCTGCGTCTCTCGAGCCAAGACCGCCGCACCTACGAGGCCTGGAACAAGATGTACCCAGTCAGCGAATGGGAGCAGTGGCGCAACCAGAAAACTGCCTGTGCGATGGGCTGGGGCAATCCCTACGTGGGGCCGGTGAATATGACCAGCTGCCTGGGCGCGGTAAGCCAGAAGGTTGCCCCGATCAAAGCAGCGGCTCAGGCGACCAACAGCTCGACCTACAGCTGCTCGACGAAGAAGACGTGCGGGCAGATGTCGAGCTGCGAAGAGGCTCGACACCACCTGAACGAGTGCGGGAATGGCCGGCTTGATCCGGACAACGATGGGGTGCCGTGTGAAAGCCTGTGCCGGTAGAGCACCATCGTCTTACCGGTGCTGAACACCGCCTGCCCGCCGGGCGCGGCAGGGTCGGGGTGCAACCCCCTCAGTACAACCACCAACGCAAGGAAGCCGAGCCAGCACGATGGCCAGTCCGAACATTATCCCCTACGATGAAGCCATCCATGCCGCCAGCCAGCCGAAGGTATGGGCCGGCGGCGCCCGGATCGTCTGGCGATCAACCTCAGCCCGTAGGTTCCCTGCGCCCTACAGCTTCCGCGCTGCCTTGGAGGTCAATGGGAAGACAGCTGAGGGCTGGTTCGTCGACCTCTACTTCAAGCGCTCCCGCATTCCCGGCGCCAGAGACACACTGTCCATGGTGCTGATTGCCAACAGCACCAGGATCATCGCCATCGATGACAACGGCCCGTCGGCGCACGTCAACTCAGTGGGCGCCGGACTCCCGTTCTTCCAGCAGCAGATCGACCATCCCCACCTGCACATACCAGTACCTGATGGCAGTGAGGGCTACGCCGAACCCCTAGCCAGCTCTACCGATCAGGCGCTATGGCGGCTATTCTTGGCGAAAGCAAACATCTCCGGGGCGCCGCCGTTCGAATTGCCTGAGCAAGGCCAAATGGGATTCAGCCTATGAACTGCACACTAATTGGGAGCCAACTGGGCTTCAAATGTAAACCGGTGGCGGACGGCGTGGTTTATCTGCAATCCCCTCTAGCGCTGGCCTTTGACGGCCTGCTCATCGGCGCCTACGTGCAAGAGCTCGGGGCTGGACGCGTGCGCATCAGCGATAATGCCGACACCCTGTTCGCCGCCATGACTCACGGCGTAAAACCGACCGCCGAGAAGGGAAGACGGCTGGCCGCTCTGGTCGCGGAGCGCGGCCTTGAGTTGTCCGACGATGGCGAAATTTTCAAGATCTGCGCCGAGGAACAGGTGGGATTCTACCTTGCGCGCTTCATTGAGGCCGCCGAGCATGTAGGCTACGCCTGCAGCGCGATGCGCCCGACGCCGGCGTCGCGCTTTGACCGCATGATTGAATCGACGCTGAAGAGCGCCTACCCGCAGCTCAAGATCGACTACCGCATCACCGGTGCCAGCGGGCACCAGCTGACCTTGCCGTTCGCCATTGAGGCGGATGGAGAAGCGCTGACGCTGATCCAGACCGTGCCCGCCAAAGACGGCAAGGTGGACTGGAGCCTGGTCTATCGAGCCGTGGGCAAGCTCTTAGACATCAAAAATGCGCACTTTGGCACGCGACGGCGGGTCATCCTAGAAGCCAGCGACGAAGAGGAAAACCGCAAGGCCGCAACAGCTCTGGCCGATGCCGCCTCGGTTATCGTCTACACCACCCCGGCGCACTTGCTTTCTGCGCTCGCTGCCTGACCTTCGAGCCCCGCCCCGCGCGGGGCTTTTCGTTTCAGTCCCCCACATACCCCTTAATCCGCGCCCGCAACCAAGCCATCTCCTGCTCTTCGGCTATCTGATCGCGCACGCGCCGCCGGTACACCGCCAGGCGCCTCCTCCGCTCCCTGGGGGTGAGATCGCTTAAGCCATCAAGCAGCTCATCATCGTCTAAAGCATCCAGATCTTGGCCATGCGAACTCATGGCGGCCAGACAGCCACCCGTAGTCAGCAGGCCGCCAGCGAGTAGAAGAGAAAGGATTGAGTTGATCATCATCAGCGCCCTCCTTGGCAGAATCGATTAACCAAAAATAGCAGCTGCTCGGTGTTGCGGCATGGCGAGCGCTGAAATCGCCGCCTGGTTCGGTGCCACCTCCCCGCTCGAGGCCTTCCGCTTCTACCTTCCTTCCCCCAGGCCAAGCCCCTGCGATAGCATATGGCCATGCTATTCAGGAGCCTTCCAATGGCACGACGCCGCAAACCTCTCTCTCCTCAGGCCTGGCTCTTCGGCCTGGTCACTACCTTGGCCATCATCTACATCAGCTACCAAGCCAGAGTTGCGGTCATCCAAAACTTCGGAGAGCAGCAGATAGCTCGTACCCAAGAAGCAATGCAGCGCATTCGGCAGCAACAGGCTGAGCAGCAACGCCAGCTCCAAGAGCAACAGCAAGCACAGCAGCATGCCAAGATCCAATCCCAACAGCAGGCAGCAGCTCAGGCTAGGCAGCAGGAGCGAGAGCAAGCGGCCCAAGAAATGGAAGCTATGCGCCAACGGATCGCTCTGGAGCAGCAGAAGAAGGAAGCATGGGAGCGCTTCTACAAGGCGCCGAAAAGCTGCGATGCCTGGCGAAACGACCAGCACATGGTGGAATGCCAGAACGCTGCAATGAGGGCAAAGCGCGAGTTCGAGCAACGCTGGGCGGCCGGCGAACTTTCCCAGCCAAGTGCATAAGGCTACAGAGCAGCTATACCCGCTCCCTCACGACCCGCCGTCGTCGGCAGCACCCAAATCGTCTGAACCGGGCTCCCGCCGAGGCGCAGGCTTTTTCCCCACTTGGATGCAAAGCACGAACAGGGAACATCCGATACCTGCAATAACAGCGAAAAGTTCGATGGTCACTGGGAAGCCTTCCTTGGCAACAGGTCAAGGAGGAACTCTAACGCATCATCATGACGCCTTCAAAAACGATACCTGCTTCACACAAAAGCCACCCAAGCATCGACCCACCCACCGGACCTGCTCGAAAAGTTTACATACCAGCAGAGCGCCACAACCGTTTTCCTTGATTCGGCCACTCGCCACCAATACTGTAGCAAATACAGTAAAGAGCAGTCAGCATGGCCAAACCATCCAAGAAAACCGAAGCCCGCCAGCCATCCAGTTATGAGCTGATGGGGGGCCGAATTCAGAAGATCATCAACTCACCGAAAGCGCAGCGGGCCAGGGATGTCACCATCCATCGATTGCCGGACGAATCGGCAACCGATTGGGCGCGCTTCCTTGAGGAGGTTGCCGAAGCCGAGAATGTTAGGGTCCAGCACATCGAGGGCGATGGTGTTCGGCTTACTTGGACCGTTTCAGCCGACTAGCCCTGCCATCTTTCCAGAGCGGCCATCAAGCCTACCTGCGAGGGGCTCTCGCTTCAGCCCTTCGCATACTCCCTCAGCCGCACCTGCAGCCAGGCTCTTTCCTGCTCGGCGATCCGAGCACGCACTCGGCGCTGATAGACAGCCAGGCGCTTCTTCCTCTCGCCGCTGGTAAATCCATCCCAGCCATCGAACAGCCCATCGTCGCCGACAACATCTAAATCGGGCTCTTCTTGCCGCTTAGGCCAGGACAGAACTGCCAGATACCCGCCCAAGACCAGCAGGAAGCATGCGAGCACAAGAGAAAGTATCGAGTTGATCATCATCGGCGTCGCCCTCCTTGGCGCATCAATATTCTGACGGTAGCAGCTGATATAGATGCGACACAACGACGCGCTCAAAGTTTGGCCAGGGTCACACCTTCAAAGTCACCTACCTCGCGCTTTTCTGCACGACCAGCCATCAATGTCGCGGCAGCCAGAAATCCCGAATCAGGCGCCGGCCGGATGAGCATGCAGCTCAGGGGGAACCCGCACATTGAACTTGCCGGAAAATACCTTGCGCGGCTCCACGCCATCCTCGGCGCACATCTCCAGGAAGACGCGCAGCGAGGTCGCCCCCTCACGCTTCAGCCCCTCGATGTCGGCCGCGTAGAAGTCCGCCCCACCATTGAGGCCGACGAACTCACCCCGGAACATCTCGATCTCCGGGTCGTACTCGATCACCGCCTTGTAGCCGTCGATAACCATCGTGTTCTTCAAGGCCTCACCCCATGCGTATTCAACCACTCACATTGCCGCTGGCTTCGAGACTTCTTTCAGCAACTCCGGATGCCTGTCCAGCAATCTGAATAGATTGATTACCGCAGGCATTGGCTGCGCCTCTCCCCGCTCATAGCGGGAAAAAGCATTGTGCCCTCCGCCGGTCAACTCGGCGGCTTGCCTCTGAGTGAGCTTCAGCTTGCGGCGAATGCGGCGCAGCTCGGCCTGCTGCGCTTTGCGTTCAGCCAAGACAAGCGCATCGCTGGCAGCAGCAAATCGCTGGAGGGAGTCGGAATCCAGCTCCTCGACGCCGCAACTGGAGCAACGCCAGCCGCTCATGCTGTCGATGGTGTGGCGGCCGTCCAGTAGCAGGGTTTCGCATTCAAAGCGGTGCATGCCAGCGCTGCCTTGGCGGCCGCACTCCAGACACTGACGAGAGTGGCTCATGTCATTTCTCCTTGAACTGTATCACTGGCGTGTTTTCGCGCAGGGTTACTTTGATATAGGCCGTTTTGCGTATCCCCCCAACATCCACCGGGGCATGGTAGACATCTTGCCAGACGGTGTTATCGGCGTAGGTGGTCATGGACTTGTAGAAGCTCCTGCGGGTCAGCCCGGCGAGCACGGCCAGCATCTCGCGCGTCGTCAGCCCCATCTCGGCACCGCCACGAATGGCAGTGGCAGTAAAGGCCAGGACACCCATGGCGTCGATCGTGGCCTGGATGGCAGCCAATGGGTAATGAGCAGTTTTCTTTTCCATGGAGGCAATCTTAACCCTTAAAGGGTAAAAATCAAGGACGCCCAACGCATCTAACCCAGCTCCTGCTCTGCCAATACCGCCTCTCCCCTCCTACCGCCTCCTATCCCGCCCCTTCCCCTCCCAGCCATGGCGCCATCCCCGGCCGCAGCCTTCACACAAAAAATAAATCACAAAACGTGTTTGACACATGAAACACGTTTTGTGATTATTCAGGCACAGTCGCAGCACTCGAACAGAGCGCTGATCCGGCCCCGCTCTTTCACAACTCGACGCAACACATCAACCGACCGCATTGCCTCTGCCGGCGACCGGCGATCCGACAGGCCCGAACGCCTGCCCACGCGAGGAACAGCCTCGACGGCGGATCGAAGCGAAACGCTGAACCGCGCGAACGACCCGGCACGCAATGCGCCCCGCCCTGATCCCTGGGCGGTAGTCAGGGGATATCCGATAAACCGCAGACAACAGGAGTAACCAGCCCATGAAGTAGCAAGCCCAGCCGGTAAGCGGATCGGCAACTCGCGCAGACCTACCCCACTCAACTGGGCCAGACAGGAGCTGTAGGAAAGCGCGTTTCAACTCGTACCAATGACCACCAGGTAACGCTGATCGAGCCAGGTGAACAGGAAGCTCCAAGGCCACCCATGCATCGCCGGAACGCCTGCAATCAGCAGCGGGACAACCGGGGCAAGACAACGCCGAACATTTCCTTCTGCCTGTTTGAGAGAGCGGGCAGCGGGAAGCAACCGGAGGAAACACCATGCTCAAGAAGCTCTTCGCGCTGTTCAAGCGCAAGAAGGAAGCAGCACCACCCAGGCCAGAACACCGGCCTACCAGCGGGCCGCTCGCGAGACAGACCATTCACAGCAGCCAGCCGAGCAGCGATAACCCGATGCTCAACCCACTCCACCCGCTGAACCCGGCCAACCCGATCTACTTCGTCGATGACGACTGCCGGCGCCGCAGCCATGAGCCCCCATCCAGTCACTGCTCCGGCAGCAGCTGGGGAGGAAGCGATAGCGGCGGCAGTAGTTGCAGCTCATCGAGCGACAGCAGGTCGAGCTGCTCCAGTAGCTCCAGCAGCTGCGACTGAACATGACGGCGCCCTGGCAACGGGGCGCCCACAGGAGAGCGATATGGACGAGACAAAGCTCCGCGCCGAGTTCGAGGCGTGGGTCAGGCGCACCGTCACGGACGTGACCGAGCACGATCTGGAGCGCGACGGCGAGCTGTACGAGTGGGACAAGCTGAACATGGCCTTTGCAGCCTGGAAGGCCTCGCGCAAGGCCATTCTCGTGGAGCTACCGATGGCACTGACGCAATCGGCCTCGATCAGCGCCGGCGAGTCGATGGGATCGGCGTAATGCTAAATGCCTGCCGAGTTGCCATCCTCGCCGCCGGCATCCCCACTGATGTAGGCCCAGGATCACCCAGCACGCAATATCCTGTGTTTAACCCGAGACTGGCGACATACCGGCACCTGGCTATTATTTCAATGCCGTCGGCAGATCGGCACGCCGTCAGCGTCAGCTGGCCACTGCTAGGGGCCACGCTGGGACACGACCCCAGCAAGGCGCGCAGTCGGTTTGAGTAATCTGCAAGACACGGAAGTCAAACCACCGGAATCAGTCTGTAGTCACGCAGACGTCGACAGAGTGACCGCCTGGCCGGCGTAACCGGCCACTTCGTATAAAATCTTCAATACATATTGATAATGATTATTATTTGCATATAATCAAGGCTACCGTCGGCAGATCGGTATGCAGGCAGTGTTAGCCGGCTATTGATAGGTAGCCGCGCCGGGACTCACGGTACCGGCAAGGCGCGCAGCCTGTTTGAGTAATCTGCAAGTCAAGGGATTTCAGCCCTCTTCTACTGGCAGGCACGCCAGCGACAACGAAGTGCCCGTCTGGCCGGCGTAACCGGCCACACCCCTCCTCTCACTACGTCTTCACTCATTTTGGGACCTGCCAGGGACAAATCCTGCAAGGGCTCTGCATTCAACCAGCCGCTTGGCTGTGTATTTGGTCTTGGGACTACGCTATTAATTCCGTCGGCAGATCGGCATGCCGTCAGCGTTAGCCAGCCATTGCGAAGGTGGTCACGCCGGGTTCCATGGCCACGCCAGGCTCCATGGCCACCCGGCAAAGCGCGCAGTCGGTTCGAATAATCTGCAAGCCAAGGGGGCACGCCCCCATCCTAACTGGCAGGCACGCCAGCGGCGACAGAGTGCCCGCCTGGCCGGCGTAACCGGCCACACCATTTTCTAGAGCCTCCCCTTGCAGGCTCGTATTTAGCCCAGCCGCTTGGCTGCGTGTTAGGCCTTGGGCCTACGCTATGAGTTCCGTCGGCAGATCGGCATGCCGGCAGCGTTAGCCGGCCCTTGAGATGATGGCCACGCCAGGTTCCCTAGACCCGGCAGGGCGCGCAGCCGGTTCGAGTAATCTGCAAGCCAAGGGTGCTCACCCTACCTCGCTGGCAGGCACGCCAGCGGCGACAGAGTGCCCGCCCGGCCGGCGTAACCGGCCACACCCCCTCCCCCATATCCCGTACCCACTGGAAAGCCACCTCTCCCGAGGAGGCTTCCCCATGTGCACGACAAAAGGAGAACCGCCATGCAGGACATTGATCCAGGCCGGCGCAAGCAGGTAGTCCGGAAGCGCATACCCGAAAGAACCCCACACGCCGCCTTGGCCTGGCTGCAGGCTGGCAACTCGATCGGCATCGACGCCGTGAACGCAGCCGACTGGCGGCGCCATATCGACGCGCTGGCCAGGCTCGCCAAGACCGGGGGCACGAAGAGCACCATGCAACGCGAGGACGTAGCCGCATGATCGCCATAACCGACCCAATTCGCGTAGAGCCGTGGAGCTTTGCGCCTGAGCGAAGCAATTCACCCGCCCTCAACATGCCGAACCGCCGGGCCGAAATTGCCCGCGAGAAGCAGCTGATCGCCCTGATCCGCGTGAATAGCCTCACCCGCCGGCGCAGCGCCAACGACCTGGCGTCCCTGGCGAGAGAGGCAGGCATCGAGGCCAAGCCGCTGGAGATCGAGTTCATCGCCGCCCGCGCCGGCATCGCCATTGGCGGCAGAAGGGGTTAAGCATGGCCAAGAACTACACCATCGAGCTGATCAAGCATGCCCAGCAGCTCACCATCACCCGCGGCGAGCCACGCATCGTCGTGCAGGTGGCCAGCGGCCAGATCATCGTCATGCGGGACGGTAAGCTGCACGGCGCGAAGCTGCTGGAGCGCTGCCTACCATGACCGCCAAGACCGCCGCCGAACGCAAGCGCGCCCAGCGCGAGCGCGAAGCCGAACGCCTGAAGCGTCTCGGCCACCGAGTCATGCAGCTGGAGCTCTACCAGGGCACCGCAGACGCCCTCGACCGCCTCTGCCAGATCGGCGGATTCGAGCAGCCGGCCGAGGTGATCACCCTGCTGATCCACAGCGCTGACCAGATCGCCAAGCGTGACCAGTCACGATTTGCCGAGCTGGTCAGCGTGACACGTCACGAAGCATCAATTTCCGAAGGAATGGCGCAGCGCCTAGACACCGAAGGCGCTGCTGAAGCCGATAGACTCGGCCGAGCCGAAGCGTAACCCCCATCCACCGCTCCTGCTGCTGAACGGTGCAATCACATTTCCTTCACGAAAATGTCACACTGTGCTATCACAAACCACAGAGGGCTTACCAGTGGCTGACTCACGACAACTCGACAAATTCATCGTCCGCCTACCGGACGGCATGCGTGAGCGCATCACCAATGCCGCCCTGACACAGCACATCAGCATGAACAGCCTCGTCGTCAAGGCGCTGGAGAACTACCTGGGCGACCAGCGGCGTCAACAAATCCTGCTCGATGCTCTGAGCGAGAAGCTGGAACGGCTCGAAGAAGCCTGATACCCCGCCTGATCCAGATGCCGTAGTCACGGCATCCTGTCACATCCCCCCAATACCGAGTGATCGACCCACCAGCCGCTGGCCTGCAGCGGCCGGGCGGCACTTTGCCTGGAGAAAGCCATGATCCTCTCCTATGGATCCGTCTGCAGCGGCATCGAGGCCGCATCTGTCGCATGGCATCCCCTGGGATGGCGCGCCGACTGGCTTGCTGAGATAGAGCCCTTCCCCAGCGCCGTACTGGCGCACCACTACCCCAATATCCCCAACCTGGGCGACATGACGAAGATTGCCAGCAAAGCGCTGAACGGAAGCGTGGCAGCCCCGGACATTCTCGTCGGCGGCACGCCATGCCAGGCATTCAGCGTGGCGGGCATGCGCGAAGGCCTGACCGACCCGAGGGGAGCCCTGACAATCAAGTTTGTGGAGCTAGCCGATGCAATTGACCATGTTCGCGCCCGTCGATGTAAGGAACCCGCCATCGTCGTCTGGGAAAACGTCCCCGGCGTCCTCTCCGACAAAGGCAACGCCTTCGGATGCTTTCTTGGCGCGCTGGCTGGGGAGGATTGCGAACTGCAGCCTTCAGGGCCCAGGTGGACGGACGCTGGTTGTGTGTATGGACCCCGGCGAGCAATCGCGTGGCGGGTTCTTGACGCCCAATATTTCGGCCTGGCCCAACGGCGCCGCCGTGTGTTCGTTGTCGCAAGTGCTCGAGGAGGGTTCGATCCAGCCGCGGTACTTTTTGAGCGCGAAGGCGTGCGCCGGGATACTCCGCCGCGCCGAGGCGAGGGGCAAGACGTTGCCGGACACGCTCCTTTCGGCCCTGCGCTCCAGTGCGGATGCGGATACCTATTCCCCGAAAGTCTTGGCCCTTGGGGATGCCCAGCCTGTGAAGGAGAGGATGGCCCTGGCGTGAGCGTGCTGGCTGGCGTTCCGGCGTTTGGCGGCGGGAACCAGGGTGGTTCGCTGTTCCAAGGCGGAACCCTTCTGGCAAAGGCGCAGCGCGGCGACTTCGAGAGCGAGACGTTCTGCGTCCACGGCACCCAAGATCCTTGTGTCAGCGACAAGGCTTTCGCCTTGGGCCGAAACAGCGGGCAGGAGAATGCCGTGCTATCGATTGCCCTGCGCGGCCGAGAGGGTGGCGGGACTATCGAGGCGGGAGACGAGGTCGCGGGCTGCCTGCGTGCCTCAACTGGCGGAGGCGATAAGCCGCATGCCCTGATCCATTCAGCCATCCGCCGCCTCACCCCGCGCGAATGCGAGCGCCTGCAGGGACTCAGCGACGACTACACGCTGATCCCGTGGCGCGGAAGGCCGGCCGAGGAATGCCCGGACGGGCCGCGCTACAAGGCGATCGGCAACAGCAAGGCGGTACCGGTGGTGCGCTGGATCGGCCAGCGCATTGCCCAGCACCTCGAAGCAACGTGGAGGACAGCATGACCTACTACCCCAAGGCCGGCCGATGCCGGCACTGCACCCGGCTGCACGATGACTGCAGCGGCCTGCCGTTCGACACGATGCCGGTCCACCGCCGAGACGGCGCAGATGTCGTCGTGATCTGCACCGGGTACCAGCAGATCAACCGCAACGAGACGATGAAGGATCGGAGGCGCGCATGAACCGACCGACCTACTGCCGCACTGACGGCAAGCGCATCGGAGAGTGCCGGTGCTACCGCTGCCGGCCGGTGACCAAGACGAAGGAGAAGAACCAGTGAGCAATGAAACGACCGCGCCAGTGCAGAGCCTGGTGGATGAGGTGCTGGCCGAGCTGGAGAGCATGGCCGACGATCTGGAAGGAACGTTTCCCGGCGATGGGGATGGCCTGCATCGAGCCGCCGACCTGATCCGCCAGCAGCAGGCGCTGATCGCCCAGCAGGCCGCCCCGGTGGTCGTGCCGGATATGCAGTCTCTGGTGGATCGCTTCCTGTCCTGGCCGCTGCCCGCCAGCGTGCGGCCGGACGAGTGCGCGCTCGACGTGACCTATCCGCATCGCCATGGGACGAATCTGCTCACGGCTGATGAGGCCAAGCTGATGCTGGAGCATGTGCTCGCCGCCGCGCCGACCCCGCCAGTACAGCATGGCCCGCTCTGCTTCTGCGGACTCCCTCAGACGAAGAATCCCCATCCAGATGCTGGGAAACCTGAATCAATGCTTGAGGTGGGCACCGTCTACAACTGCATCCCATGCCTCAACAAAAGCCGCCGCGCCTGGTCGAAGCGCGCGAACAAGGCCAAAAATGAAATTGCCGATCTGCTGGTCGCCCTCGGGACGACAGGTATCGAGGTGTCGGGCGGAACCCACGGCGACCCGTGGACTGTGCGCCTGCCGACCCCGCCAGCGCAGCAGCCGGTAGCCTGGACTGGCTCAGGATCGCTAGCGGCTATCAAAGTAGGGGCCGAGGGTTTTATCTGGGGAAGCCCAGCGAAGGCTCATCCTGTCCCGCTCTACGCAGCCCCTCCTGCGCCGGAGCAGGCCGAGCAGCCAATTAAATGGGGCTCTGCCGGCACGGTGGGCAACCTGATCGCCCAGCTTCGGACTATCGACCCTGGCATGCCCGTATACGCATCCCTGCGGGTCAAGAACGGGGTTCGTGATGGGGTCATGCTCCAAGGGCTGATCATCTCCTACGAGCACGGGGACGGGCGATTCATCGTCAAAGATGGCCCCGAGAAGTGCGTGGTCATCTGGACCCAGCCCGACGATAGGCAGGCCGAGCAGGACGCCGAGTGGGTCGAGAAAGCTATGGAGCAGGCCGACATGCAGGTGCCGGGGGAGCTGATCGAGCGCATCGTTATCGCCGAGAGTCAGGGCGACGGGCCAGCATTGCGTGAGGCCGTGAATCTGGCCGGCGAAATGTGTGAGTGGCCGCTCGGGAACTACGTGCCTTCCGCCGACCACGACCGCATCGTCGCCAGCCTGCGCGCCGATGTGGAGCAGGCGGACGGCAAATTGCGCGAGTTGGCGGCTTCCCTCGCTGCGACTGCACAGGAGCGCGATCATCTGGCGGAGCGACGCTGGGAGCTGGAGGCCGTCGTAGCTCAGCGCAACGGCGAGTGCGTGAGGCTGCATGCAGAGGCTGAGCGGCTGCGGAAGGATGCGGAGCGGTATCGGTGGCTGCGCGATCATGGGGCAACTGCGAGCTGGGAAGAGGGAGGCGTAGAGATCAGAAGCAATCCAGGCCATCTCGATGACGCGGTGGATGAGTCTATTGCGATCGCCCTGGAGGCCAGCCGATGACCCATCAGCCCAAGGGCGGCATGTGCGCTGCCTGCCGCCACGCCCTGCGCAACTGCAGCACCCTGCCCTTCGCATCCATGCCAGTCCTGGAGCGCGCCGGCCAGACCGTCATCGTCCGCTGCACTGACTTCCAGCGGCGCAAGTAACCATCCTCACCCCATAACCACAGCTGCCCGGGAGGCGGCGCGGAGAAGTCATGCCCTGGATAATCCTGGTCGACCTTCGTGAAAACAACGGCCACTTCGTCAACATCGAGGACAAGCACGGGAACATTGCCCAGTTCGAGACTGAGCAGGATGCCCGCGAGGTCATGCGCGATCACTCGCTGAACATCTTCCCCTGCTACGCGATCAGCGTCGACGGCGACGAGATCAGCTACCTCTAACCCCACCCCGCCCACACTCCCCGGCCTGGCCGGGGCAGGGAGATTTTGCCCGATGAATACCTTCTTCATCTTGATGGCCCAGTACAGCGGCCAAGCCATCATCCCGCTGGAGCGCGTCTGTGCCGACTACTTCGGCCACCTTGACCCAGCAACGCTACAGCGCAAGGTACTGGCAGGCCAGATCAAGCTTCCTATCACGCGGGTAGAGCCGAGCCAGAAAAGCGTCCGCGGCGTGCACATCCAGGATCTGGCCGAATACCTGGATGCCCAGCGCGCGGCAGCGGTAAAAGAATGCAGCCAGCTCAATCGACGCGTGAGCTAACCCATCACCCAGGCGCCCAATCTCACGGGCGCCTCCACGATCCTCTGCAGCCACTCCCAGCCGGCATACGGATCGCCATTCCCCCGCAGGTGCGTATAGCGCCTCATCGAGTTCCAATCCCGGTGGCCCGACACGCTGGCCACACGCGGAATATCCCACCCCATCTCGAATAGCCGACTCACCCCGTCGTGGCGAAGGTCGTGGAAGTGCAGATCCTCGATTTCGAGGAAATGGCATGCCCGCGTCCAGGCGGCCCCGACGGACTTCCCGTTGTACGGGAAAATTTCTTCCCTCTCCCGCGGCATGCTCTGCATGATGGCCCACGCCTCGTCGGGAAGATGGCACCAGACATCGTTTCCGATCTTCTGCCCTGGGTTCTTCATGTCCCGGACCAGGACCGACCGGCGCTTTTCATCCACGTCCTCCCAGCGGATGCGCATGATTTCGTCCTGGCGGCGCGTCGAGAACAGCGCGAACCCGACGACCTTCAGCATGTTTGCCGACGACGGTCGGCGGCGCAGAATGTCCTCGAAGTAGCTCAGCAGCCTGTCCAACTCCTCAAGCGAAGGCCTCCGCTCGCGCTCCTCGCTTTTCAGCGTCACGCCCATCTTCTTCAGGGTCTTGCGCGCATCGCCCATTGCATGCTGGTCGATCTCATACCCCCAGGCAGGGCGGGCAATTGACAGCACGGCACCGAGGTGTGCCAAATCGTTCCCGACCGTCTGCCCGAGCACTCCACCACCAGCGTCGCTCATTCGCCACTGCGCGTACCTGACGATTTCCTGGCTGGTGATTTCGAGGTCAGTCAGCGTACCAATCCACGTACCACCGATTGCGTCCAGCGTAGCGCGCTTGGTCTTACCGAGCGCCCTGATTGGATCGACCTCCTCAATATATCTGGCGATGATGTCCCGCAGCATCGACCCGCCACGGCCGGCGCGCTCGACTGCTCCCGGCTCGGAAAGCTCTGTCTCCCGTCGCTTGGCCCAGGCCTGAGCCGCCTGCTTGCGGGCGAAGGTCTGCGACTCTTGATAGACTTGGACGCCATTTTTCTTGATGCGGATCTGCGCTGTATAGCTCGTTGACCCGTCGCTGAGTTTTCGGGCTCGGATGGTTGCCATTGGAAGTGGTACGCGAGGTTGCCAGGGTGGTACGTTGTACCACCGAGCCAAAAGAAACGCACGAAAACACCCGAAAACGCACCGGAAACACGCAGGCAAAAATGCCAGATGAATCAAGCTCAAACCCAGTAACCACGCGCCCTGAGCCGTCTCGCCGCTTTTGCGTGGCGCCGATGATGGACTGGACAGATCGGCATTGCCGCTTTTTTCTCCGCCAGCTGTCGCGACATGCCCTGCTCTACACCGAGATGGTTACCACCGGTGCGCTACTGCACGGCGATGCCCAGCGCTTTCTGAACCATCACGAGGCGGAACATCCCCTGGCGCTGCAACTGGGCGGCAGCATGCCCACAGAGCTGGCAACCTGTGCGAAGCTTGCCGAGCAAGCTGGCTACGACGAGGTCAACCTGAACGTCGGTTGCCCCAGCGACCGCGTGCAGAACAACCTGATCGGCGCCTGCCTGATGGGACACCCAATACTGGTGGCCGATTGCGTGAAGGCGATGCGCGATGCCGCAAGCATTCCAGTCACGGTCAAGCACCGCATCGGCATCGACGGCCGGGATTCCTATGCCGAACTCTGCGACTTCGTCGGCCAGGTGCGCGAGGCCGGCTGCCGAAGCCTCGTCGTGCATGCCCGCATCGCCATCCTCGCCGGGCTGTCGCCCAAAGAGAACCGCGAGATTCCGCCGCTACGCTACGAAGTGGTCGCACAGCTCAAGCGGGACTTTCCCGACTTGGAGATCATCCTCAACGGAGGGATCAAGACCCTTGAGGAGTGCCGCCAGCACCTGCAGACTTTCGACGGCGTGATGCTCGGTCGCGAGGCCTATCACAATCCCTACCTGCTTGCCCGGGTCGACCAGGAATTGTTCGACAACCCCCTCCCGCCGATCACCCGTCGTGAGGCGCTGGAGGGGCTGCGGCCTTATATCCAGCGACATCAGGCCGAAGGTGGTGCCCTGCACCACATCACGCGCCATGTGCTGGGCCTGGGCCAGGGCTTTCCCGGAGCACGCCGCTTCCGCCAGTTGCTGTCGGTGGACATTCACAAGGCCAGCGATCCTCTGGAGCTGTTCGATCGGGCGGCCGCCCTGCTCGAAGGGCGCTGAAGGCATGGGCAGGGAACGTTATGCTGCAACGGACGTCGAACCGCTGGCCGTCGGCACTCCTGCACAGGCTCCCGACCTGCCCGTTGAGTGCGCCCCGGCGCTCGGGTAAGGTCAGGCAATCGTAAAAGGACAGAGCCCCATGACATCCAAGCTGGAGCAACTCAAGCAATACACCACGGTGGTCGCCGACACTGGCGATCTGGACGCTATCGCCCGCCTGAAGCCGGTCGACGCAACCACCAACCCCTCGCTACTGCTCAAGGCCGCCGCCCTGCCCCGCTACGCCGGACTGCTGGAGCAAGCGGTGGCAGGCTGTGCCGGCGACCTCGGACTGGCCTGCGACCGCTTTGCCGTTGCCGTGGGCCAGGAGATTCTCAAGGTGATTCCCGGGCGCATATCCACCGAAGTGGACGCGCGTCTGTCCTTCGACAGCCAGGCCAGCATACGCCGGGCCGAACGCCTGATCGAACTTTACGAGCAGGTCGGCATCGCTCGCCAGCGCGTACTGATCAAAATCGCCGCCACCTGGGAAGGCATCCGCGCCGCCGAACAGCTGGAGAAGGCTGGCATCCAGACCAACCTGACCCTGCTGTTCGCCTTCGCCCAGGCCGCCGCCTGTGCCGATGCAGGGGTTTTCCTGATCTCCCCCTTCGTCGGGCGCATCTACGACTGGTACAAGAAGGCTGAGGGACGAAACTTCGGCGGAGCAGAAGACCCCGGCGTGCAGTCGGTCATGCGCATCTACAACTATTACAAGGCCAACGGCTATGGAACCGTGGTGATGGGAGCGAGCTTCCGCAATCTGGGGCAGATCGAACAGTTGGCCGGCTGCGACCGTCTGACCATCAGCCCCGAGCTGCTGCAGCAACTGGCCGAGGAGCAGGGTCCGCTGGAGCGCCAGCTGGCCCCCGGAGCCCCCGGAGAAACCCGCCAGGTGCTGGATGAGCAAGCTTTCCGCTGGGCGCTCAACGAAGACGCGATGGCCACCGAGAAGCTGGCCGAGGGCATCCGCCTGTTCGCCCGCGATCAGCTCAAGCTGGAAGCACTACTGGCCGGAAAGGTCTGAAACGCAAAGACGGGGCGCTACCGAGGTAGTCGCCCCTCCTTAACAGAGAAGAAATCGCCGGTTACTGGCGCTCGAGGGCACTGACCAGATCGTGGAAGGCTTCCCGATTGGATTCGTTCAACCCCATCAGGATCCGATGCGCCTCAAGCACCTTAGCCTTGACCACATCCTCCGACTGATCTTGGGAGGGCAGCTCGGAGAGACATTCAGGACAAGGAACCGGGCGGTCGACGATGTTGAATACCTGGTCGAAGCCCATCGACTGCAGCAGACGAGTGATGTCCGGATGGGTCGTCACCAGCGTCGGCAACATGCCAACCTTCTGCCGGGAAAGGATCGAGAGCTTGGCCAAGAGCCCCAGCGTGGTGCTGTCGATGCTCTGCGTCTCGGTCAGGTCGATAACGATGGCGGTAAAGTTGAGGGCGGTGAAAATCCGCTCGATGGTGTCATCCAAGGTCGAACACAGGGTCAGCCGGATTTCCCCGATGAACTTGAGAACGAAAGTGCCGCTTTGCTCCGCGAACTGGATTTTTCCGGTACTCATGCAAGGTTCCTGTTCAACACCAGCAAGGCAATATCATCCGGCATCTCGCCCAGCTGGGCCAATCCCAATACCTGACGTAACCCATCCAGACTGCCGCCTGCGGCCTTAACACGGTCAGGCAGAACGGCTTCCTTTTCTTTGAGCGTCTCGCCCGGCAAAAGATCCAGCACCCCGTCCGATGCCAGAGTCAAACTGAAGGATGCCGGCAGCTGCAACTCGTAATTCTCGTAGCTGGCGTCCTGGAACAGACCGACCGGCAGTCCACGCCCCTGCAGGTAGGTCGCCTCGCCGTTGCTGTAAAGCACGGGCAATGGCAGATGCCCGCCCACGCAGTAGGTCAGCCGATCGGCGGTCAGGTCGATCAACCCGCCGAGCATGGTGACATGCTTGCCCAGCTTGCAGTTGATCAGACCCCGATTGATGTGACCAAGCACGTCCGAGGGCCTGAAGTCGGGAAAGGCGCCATTGCGCCGAAACTCGTAGAGCAGGCGCGTGGTCATGAACTTGAGCAGCACGGTGACAAATGCCGAAGAGGCACCGTGGCCGGAGACGTCGGCCAGGTAAAAGCCCAGCCGCCGCTCGTCGACCCGGAAGTAGTCGACGAAGTCGCCGGAAAGATAGAGAGACGGGATGATCTTGTGGGCGAAATGAAGCCCATCCACTTCCCAAGGCGTTTCCGGCAGCATGTTCAGCTGCACTTGACGCCCAGCATTCTGGTCTTCCTGCAGCAGGCTCAAGCTGGCCTGCAGCTCCCGATTGGCAGTCTCCAGCTTTTCTCGGTAGCGACGGTTCTCCAGGCGCAGACGAGTCCGATCCAGCGCCCGGCGCACCGAGTGCTCGAGCACGGCAAGATCTTCCAGCGGCTTGATCAGATAGTCGACGGCACCGAGGCGCAGAGCCTCGACTACGTCGCTCATGACTCCCGCACCGGACATCACGATGACCGGGGTCTCGCTCTGCTGCTCGCCCATCCGGCGGATCAGCTCCAAGCCATCGATCTGCGGCATGCGCAGATCGCAGATGACCAAATCGGGTTCCTCGCCCTCGAAGACCTCCAGCCCCTGCAGAGCATTGCCGGCCTGCAAGACCTGAAAACCGCTGTCCTCCAAGTAGGCCGCGAGACTGGCACGGACGACTTCGTCGTCATCGATTATCAGCAGCTTGGCACTGGAATTACGCATGGAGTATCCGGGCTGACTGCGCCAGGGATCGGGTTCGCATTGCGCCCGCCCCAAGCCAAAGCGCTAGTGGTGAGTTCGCTTCACGGCGCAGACGGTACTCCCATCCGCCCAGTGATTCAAGCATACACTGGCAACCATACTCGCCACCGCAGCAGAAATATCGTGCCGACATAAACCTCGATTTGCTCAGGCTCAGCTCGGTCAAACATGAACGAACTGCAGAAGCAAAAATGCCAGTCCGAAAAGACTGGCAGTGGATCGGCACTTGGGAGCAAAGGCTTTAGAAATCGTCCTCCACCTTGCCATCCTTCACCTTGAACTCGCGATTCTGAAGGTAGGCGTCGCGGATGAAGATGTATCTGTCACCGGTGATGACCTTCTCCGCCGCCAGCAGGCTGGCACGAGTATCCACGACTTCGCCGGCGAACAAGCCGTAGCGGGCAGCAGTGCTCTCCATGTACGGATACGGCTTCGTAAAGGCATCTCCGACCAGCCCACCAGTATCGCGTATGGTACTTGGCCCAAAGAAAGGCAGGACTACATAGTGACCACTCGGCACCCCCCAGGCACCCAGGGTCTGACCGAAGTCCTCGTCGTTGCGGTCAAGCCCCATCTTGGTACCCACGTCAACGACCCCCAATACGCCGACGGTGGTATTGAGCAACAGCCGGCTGGTATCGACGCCTGCGTCGTGGAACTTGGCTTGCAGCAGATTGTTGGCCAGATTGCCGACATCGCCAATGTTGCGATAAACGTTGTGCACGCCATCCTCGACGAACTGCGGAGCAATCGCTTGATAGCCCTTGGCAACCGGCTTCATGAAATAGCGGTCCAGAGTGTCGTTGAAACGGAATATCGGCCGGTTGAAGCCCTCCCAAGGGTCCTCCTCGGCAACCGCTGCCACCATGGGCAACAGAGCCAGTCCGGCACAGACTAGCGAACGACCCAATCGTTTGGTCTGATCGGTGGCAATCACACGCATTGCAGGTACCTCCTCCGCGAAGGACTATTTTGTTTAGTGGCCGAGTATATAGTCGGCTATGTATTCAGGCAGCAGCATAACCGCGGTTGCAGATAAAACTAAAGTCATAGTCCACCACAAGCCCTTGCAACCAGGCAGGCACTGGAGCCTCGCCGGTCACGGATATGTCACACACAGCCATTACCTTGGCTGCGCTGAAGCCAGCCCGCCCCTTCGGGCTTCCTGGTTGCCGGTAGGATACCGGCTCACGCAGGCCCTCCCGGCCTTGCACCATCTCGGCCAGGATGAAGGGGGGACTGCACCAGCCAAAACTCGCCGCCCCGACGAATCGAGCCCACGCTGGCACCGGCAAAGACGGAGAAAATCCGAAACCCGCCCCCCCTTTGATCAGGATCAAGCAGGAACTCCCTGCCTGAACTATTCTTCCAAGGAAATTCCAGAAGGGGTTTGTTATGCCCGAAAATCTGCAGCAGCACCTGCAACAACTGCGCGATCAACTGGCACAAAATCCACCGATGAGCGCCGATGAGCGCGCAAAGCTGGCGTCCCTAATCCAGGAAATCGAGCTGCAACTGGCTCGCGATGCGGGCGGTGTGCCGGACGAAAACCTGGTGGACGGCATCAACCTGGCAGTGGAACTCTTCGAAGTCGATCATCCGACGCTTGCCGGAACCCTGCGCAACATCTTGCAAAGCTTGGCCAGCATGGGCATCTGACCCACGCGCAGGCCACCAGAAACACCCCATCGCGTGTGCCTGAATTGCCCCCAAGAGCTTCAAGCTTAATCTTTCAGCACACGATTGTAACCATTGCAGCTAAAGCATAAGCTCCTGCGCCACAAAAAAGCATAAGCTCCGGCAGTAGCAGCAAGGAAGGCTTTGCCCCATGAACGACGTAAGTAGTGGCTCCCTCGACGGACTGCCCGCCTCCTCGCACGTGCTGCGCCAGTACTACTCGCGCATGCTGGCCTATATCGCTGCTGCCGCGAGCGTCGCCGCAGGCACCTACGTGCAATATTTCAGCTACGACATTCTCTGGCTGGTGCCCTACGCTCTGCTCTACCCTCCTCTCGCCCATTACCTCAGTCAGGGCTATCGTCTCGACTATCCGCAACAGACCAGCCAGGTCCTGCTGTTCGTCGATGCAGTGCACGTCGGACTGGGCACGGTGCTTTTGGGCTTCTCGATCGTACCCAGCCTGATGTTCCTGCTGACCCTCTGCTTCAGCGCATTGATGACGGGCGGCACACAGAATATGGCACTCGCCGTGCTGGTGGCCCTCAGTACAGCGCTGCTGGCCAACATGCTGCTCACGCCCGCCTATCAAGGCACCACACCCGACCAGGTCGCCTTGGTGAGCGTTGCCTTCACCATGCTCTATGTCTGCATCACCGCCTGCTTCGTGCACCAGCAGAGCCAGCGGCTGCTCCAAATTCGCGGCGAGATCAAGCGGGAACAAGAAAGGTCTGCGCAGTTGGCCAGCAGCTTGGCCAAATACCTGTCGCCCCAAGTCTGGGAGTCGATCTTCAGCGGCAGAAAGAGCGTACGTCTGGAAACCCAGCGCAAGAAGCTCACCGTATTTTTCTCCGACATCAAGGGCTTCACCGAGCTGTCCGAGGAACTGGAAGCGGAGGCCCTGACCGACCTGCTCAACAATTATCTGAACGAAATGTCGAAGATCGCCCTGAAATACGGCGGCACCATCGACAAATTCGTCGGTGACGCGGTGATGGTATTCTTCGGCGACCCGACCACCGAGGGCTCGAAGAACGACGCGGTTGCCGCAGTCTCCATGGCCATCGCCATGCGCAAGCACATGAAGGTACTGCGCCAGCAATGGCGCGCTCAAGGTATCACCAAGCCGCTGGAAATCCGCATGGGCGTCAACACTGGCTATTGTACGGTCGGCAACTTCGGCGCCGACACGCGAATGGACTACACCATCATCGGCCGCGAGGTAAACCTCGCCAGCCGCCTGGAAAGCGCATCGGAAGCCGGCGAGATCCTGATCTCCCATGAAACCTACTCACTGGTGAAAGACGTGATCATGTGCCGCGACAAAGGCCAGATCACGGTCAAAGGCTTCAGCCGGCCGGTGCAGATCTACCAGATCGTCGATTTCCGTCGCGATCTCGGCGCCATGTCCAGCTTCATCGAGCACGAAATGCCGGGCTTTTCGATGTATCTGGACACCAACGACATTCAGAACTTCGACAAGGAGCGGGTCATCTTGGCGCTACGCCAAGCCGCGGAAAAGCTTAGAGACAAGGTGACGGTCTAGGGGCGAACCGCCCCGGGAATTCTAGTGTCTCAACATGCCTCAATCTGCGGATATAATCTACGCAGCTTGACCCTTGCATCCTGGGTGGTGAACTGCCAGTTGATCTTGGCATCGAGCTGGTTGCGGCGTTGCTGCCATGCGGCGACCT
>Ga0209373_10000559_pt1 | contig 58614 bp, 30 predicted proteins | sample Higcelweek5metaG_FD_187173 | JGI IMG/M metagenome (GOLD analysis project Ga0209373, IMG submission 187173) | Freshwater pond sediment microbial communities from the University of Edinburgh, under environmental carbon perturbations - High... | ecosystem: Environmental > Aquatic > Freshwater >... | reverse complement strand
CCCGCCATATTCTATATCGCTGAATGTTTGCTGCTTCATATATACATCCCCCATAATTTATTATATCTATATTATATCATATATGGGGCTTAATGTAAATGATTTTATCGATTAAATCAGCGGTTCCCTAAGTTAAAAACAGAGGTGAATTTGTAATGATAAAGTATATTAGTGTGCAGCAGAGCGATGACAAACTGTTGGGAATACATTCTATGGGGCATGAATCTAATGGATCGCTGGCTCACTGGGGACCCGGAGTGAGAAACTTTTTTATACTGCATTACGTAATGGAAGGCAAAGGATATTTCAACGGCAGCCTCGTTACAAAGGGCAACGGTTTTTTAATCTGCCCGAATAAGCTTCATGAATATCATTCGGACGATAATGACCCATGGAAATATTTTTGGATTATTTTTGAAGGGACACAGGCGGTAAAGCTGCTGAATAATATTGGAATGATTGCAACACCGCATATTTTTTCATATTCTTTTGGAGAAAAATTGATTAACTATATAAATCAGTTGTTTTCAGAAAATAATTATATTGTGACTGATCTTTTTGGCCAAGGATGTTTTTTTATATTAATGTCATATCATAAAGAGAGTATGGTAAAATTAAAAAAAATCAGTAACAGAGAACAGCATGTTCAAAATGCGGTTGAATTCATGAAATCAAACTATCATAGAAGGCTGAAAATCTCCGATGTTTCCAAACATATTTTTCTTAATTCGCAATATATGTATAATTTGTTTATGGAATACATCGGAATTTCGCCAAAGGAGTATTTAAACATGCTTCGTATTGAAAATGCGTGTGAATTGCTCAAATCAAACTGTTTATCCATGTCGCAGATTGCGGAATCTGTTGGATACAGCGATAGTCTGCAGTTTTCAAAATTTTTTAAATCACAAAAAGGAATATCTCCGCAGGAGTACAGAAGATTAAACGACTTTTAAATTATAAGATAAAGATATTAAATTGGAAAAGACAAGTCAATTTTATTCCAAATTCCGAAGCAAAATTTTTATATTGTTTTCTGATTAACAATGTGGCACGGCCTTTTAAAAGCAATGCGGAATCGTAAGTTCGCATATTGCAATACTATTCGCAATATAAATTTCTATAATTTTTTGGAGAATATCCGGTATGAAGTTTAAACAAATTAGTAAAATAATTTGAATCATTAAAGCCAAGACTAAAAGCGATTTCATTAATTGGTCTTTTTGTGGTTTTCAGCAGGGATTTTGCCGAGTTGATTCTCAACTGATTGACATATTGGGAAATGCTGACACCGCTTTTCTTTTTAAAAATGTGATTGATATAAGACTTGCTGCAATGGCAGAACGAAGCAATCTTTGAAACAGTTATATTTGACCGATAATTATTTTCCAAATAAGCGGCAATATTCGCATAAATATAATCACTGCTTATATTATCCCCAAACGATTTATAATTTACCATACAAACAAGACTTAACATATCTGCAGCAATGCTGAGTGCGCTTTGGATCAGTTCAATTTTAGGAGGCTCACCATTTAATTTGGATTGCATCTGAATGAACTCATCAAAATCATAGCCATACATAGTACATATATTTTGAATTCTTTTTCTTGATTTTCTTTCATTTTGGCAGTAGCCTGTCGCACAGATAAAACCTTCGGTTTTGCCTTTGATTTGAATGGGCACAATATATTCCTCCACGCCGCAATAGCACATCCCGTAAAAAATTTCATTACCGCAATTTTTCAGAACACGTTTCTGCTGCAATAAACATTTATCCCAAAGCAGCCTGTGTGATTTCACATACATACAAAACGGGTGGGAATGCGTTCCGTATTTACCGATAGTATTTAAAAATGGCTGCAAATAATCGTTCAGTTCATGGAAAGATATATTCAAATTATATTCCTTTTCAATAAAAATAATATAATTGATTAAGTTTTTAATCATTTGCTCATACATGTGATCACCCTTTGCAGAATATTATAGTTTTTATTGCAGATAATTTAAGGTTTTTATAATGATTATCTGCTATAATATATTATATATCATTATTCTAAAAAAGTAAAGGGTGAAATCAATGAAAAAAATAAATCATCAGGTGGATTTTTGCGTCATCGGCGGAGGAATTGCGGGTCTGTGTACGGCAATCGCGGCAGCAAGGAACGGTGTAAGTGTCGCTTTAATGCAGGATAGACCAGTCTTAGGCGGTAATGCTTCCAGCGAAATCAGAATGTGGATATGCGGTGCGCATGGCTTGGACAATCGGGAAACAGGAATAGTTGAAGAGCTTATGCTTGAGAATTTTTACAGAAACTCGGGGCTGAAATATCCGCTTTGGGATAGTATTTTGTATGAAAAAGCGGTGCTGGAACCTAACTTAAAGGTATTTTTGAATTGCAGCTGTATGGATGCTAAAACTAAAAACAACTGCATTGAAAGCATTACGGGATGGCAGCTGACAAGCGAAACCTATCATACAATAAAAGCGAAATATTTTGCGGATTGCTCGGGAGATTCTATTTTAGCGCCGCTGACCGGGGCGCAGTTTATGTACGGCAGAGAGGCTAAATCGGAATTTAATGAGACGATTGCGCCGGATACGGCTGATCAGAAAACAATGGGTATGAGCTGCCTTTTCCAGATCAGGGAAACTAATGAGAAAAAAGCGTTTATTCCTCCAAAATGGGCATATCAATATCCGACGGATGAACTGTTGCAGCACAGGGATCACAATTCCGGCAGCAATTTTTGGTGGATTGAAACCGGTGGCGAAGCAGACTGTATTCATGATACTGAGGAGTTAAAGCATGAGCTTTTGAAAATTGCTTTCGGCGTTTGGGATCATATGAAAAACCACGGCGACCATGGCGTGGATAATTGGGAAATGGAATGGATCGGATTTTTGCCGGGCAAAAGGGAAAGCAGAAGGTATATCGGAAAGTATATTATCACGCAAAATGATGTTGAGGCAGAAGGAAAATTTGACGACGTTGTCGCTTATGGCGGTTGGAGCATGGATGATCATTTTCCGCAGGGATTTTATTATAGCGGCGGTTGTTCGACGATATTCCATCCGGCACCTTCTCCCTGGGGAATCCCTCTGCGGAGCTTATATTCAAAAAATATAAATAATCTGTTTTTTGCAGGACGAAATATAAGCGTTACGCACGCGGCAATGAGCTCGTCAAGGGTGATGGCAACCTGCGGAATCATCGGGCAGGCTATGGGGACGGCTGCTGCTATGATTATTAAAGATAATATTTCCATAGATAAAATTGATATTCATAAGTTACAGCAAAAATTAATGTTTGACGATTGTTATATTCCATGGGAAAAAAGAGAGATCTCGGGCATTACAAAGCTGGCGGACAGCAATACCGAAATTGCAAGAAATGGTGCGGACAGGGGAGAGGAAAATTGCTGGACAGGTGATGAAAGAGAATATATAGAATATTCATTTGATAAACCTCAAAAAATAAATCAAATCAGAATTATTTTTGATAGCGATTTAAACCGAAATTATCAAAATATGCCATGCAGCTATCCTTTAAAGGAAGAAAGGTTCAAATTACCTCAAACGCTGATTAAAGCTTATCAGATTATTGCGACCTTAGACTCAGGCGAGGAATATATTATTAGCGAATCAAATAATCACCAAAGATTCGTATTGCATGATGTTAATTTAAATATAAAATCAATTAAATTAGTTCCCCTCAAAACATGGGGATCTGATAAATTTAAAATTTTTAGCTTTGAAGTTATTTAAAGAACTTTATTCAAAAACTGTGGTAAATGTGCTGGAAGGTGTAAATTCGGCGCATTCCAGAAACAAGCATGTAGCGAGCCTTGTCCCTACTATAAGATACATCAAGAGGAAAAAAGTATTCGTTTTTCATGCGCAAGAACACATTTAGCTGTATGGAGAAAATCAAAATGGGCAACCTTCTCAGTTGCCCATTTTATGCGTATTGTAATATATATCAAGGGTTGAATGGAGCATCATATTGAGCTTTGATTGCACAGTAAGATAGATTTCATTTCCCCCAAACAGAATCTTTATGTTTTGCCTGAAACTTTTTGGGAGAAATCCCGAACTGCTTTTTAAACATTTTAGAAAACTGTGAACTGTCAGAAAATCCACACTGCATTGATACATCTGTACACGTCATATCTGTTTCAGAAAGTAATCTGTATGCGTTTGAAAGTCTCTGGAAGATGATGTACTTAAGCGGCGGCATGCCGTATTCTGTCTTAAAGACGTGGCGGAATTTATCGTAGCCGTAATCGTATTCTACAGCCAACTGTTTAAGGTCAATCAGTTGAGAAAAATTTTCGCGCATATAATTTGCACAGTATTCCAAACTCTTATATGAACTGGCATTCTCGCATAATTCTCTTTCAAATAATACAAAAAATGTTGTGAGCATTGCAGAAACCATCGGCTTGTAGCCATTTCTTTGCATTTTTATCTCATCATACATAACTTCTGCAATGTGAATTAATTTTTCAAACTCCGACGATATGTACACACCCTCCTTGGGTTTCAGATGACTATTTTCAGTATTATATCCGAAATAGATGAGTTTGCTTTTGGAAAAATGCCTCTCGTTATGCTCTGTACCCTCGTTAATCAAGGCGATAGCGCCGCTTTTTATTAAATGTTTTTTGTTTCCGATAATGGTTTCACCATGGGCTGAAATATACAGAACTATTTCGCTGCAGCAATGTGAGTGCAGGGACACCGTATCGTTTTTCAAATGACGTGCCTTATGTATAAAGTTTAATTCTATGTCTTTCATTTTTCTCACCTTCTTATAATATTAATATAAAAATCACACTTTGTCAATCCAAAAAATACAAAAAAATCATATTGTTATATCATTAATATATTCCGAGTGCTATAATTGAATTGAAATAAGTCGTAAAGGGGAAAAGGAATATGGATAAAGAACAATATATGAAAAATCTAAATGTTCCAAAAGGAAAAATAGATGTGATTTTGGATACAGACACTTACAACGAAATTGATGACCAGTTTGCTCTTACATACATGCTTCGCTCGGAGACCAAACTGAACGTAAAAGCAATTTGTGCCGCACCTTTTTTGAATTCTCTCTCTGTTTCGCCCAAAGACGGTATGCTTAAGAGTTATGATGAGATTTTGAAGCTACTTGATTTGGCTGACAGAAGTGATTTGGCAGATGTTGCTTACAAAGGCTCTACAGAGTATCTTGCAAATGAAAGCACGCCTGTTATTTCCGAAGCCGCAAGGCAGATTGCAAAAATCGCAGCAGAATATTCGCCTCAAAAACCGCTGTATGTTGTTGCAATAGGCGCGATTACAAACGTTGCTTCAGCTATTCTTATAAATCCTGCGATTGCTGAAAATATTGTAATAGTCTGGCTCGGTGGACATTCGCATGATTTTGAGGACACAAAGGAATTTAATATGATGCAGGACATTGCCGCTGCACGTGTGATTTTTTCGTGCGGTACTCCTGTTGTGCAACTGCCGTGCATGGGAGTTGTGAGTAATTTCCTTACAACAAAACCCGAACTTGAATACTGGTTGTCAGACAGAAACAGTCTTTGCGACTACCTTTTGGAAAACACCGTGACGGAAGCGGAAGAATACGCTTTGGGAAAGCCGTGGAGCCGCATTATCTGGGACGTGACTGCAGTAGCGTGGCTGCTTAACGATGACGACAGGTTTATGTTGTCACGAATTGAAAAAATCAGACTGCCAGAATACGATTTTACATATCAAGAGGCGCAAACAGATAAACTTATGAGATATGTTTACTTTATCAAACGTGACGAACTTATGAAGGATTTATTTGACAAATTGAGGAGTTAATTAGAGTGAAATTTTTGATTATCGGAAGTCTTAATATGGATCTGGTTATGGAAACAGACATGCTGCCGAAGCAAGGAGAAACGATCTTTGGCTCCGGATTTTCTGTTGTATGCGGAGGAAAGGGCGCAAATCAGGCAGTTGCAGCCGCAAAACTGGGGGCAGAGGTAAAAATGATAGGTGCTGTCGGAGATGATGTGTTCAGCGAAAAATTAATCAGCAATCTTGAAAAAAACGGCGTTGGAACTGAGGGAATAAAGGTGTTTGAGGGCTCGTCGGGCATAGCGGCGATTACTGTTTGCAATGGAGACAACAGCATAATTCTTGAAAAGGGAGCAAACGCTAAGGTGGATTGCAAACTGATTGATGAAAACATTTTTCTGATTAACTGGGCGGACGTAATCTTATTTCAGTTTGAAATACCGCTTGAAACAATTATATATGCCGCTGAAATGGGGAAAAAGTTCGGCAAGAAAATTGTTGTAAATCCTGCTCCTTTTCGCAAGTTCCCTGATGAACTTTTTAAATACACTGATGTTATTATACCAAACGAGCATGAAGCCGCGCAAATGCTGGGGTATGAGATAATGCCGCAAACACAGGATGAGGCTGTGATTTCGCTCGTTAAATGCGGATGTGAACAGGTAATAATCACACTTGGAAGCAAAGGATGCATTTACAACTGCGGAAATTCCGTTAAAAACTTCGGAATATATAAAACAGAGGTTGTGGATACTACCGCTGCCGGTGACAGTTTTATTGCGGCTTTCTGCATAGCGCACAACGAGGGAAAATGTGTTGATGAAGCAATATCATTTGCAACCATGGTGTCTGCGATTGTTGTAAGCCGAGTTGGTGCGGCAACGTCAATCCCATCAAGGGATGAGATTGAAAAGTATAACTTGAAGTTTCAATCTCATCCATGCAATCCTTGAATTTCACGCGGTGCGTAATAACGGGAGTAAGCTTCACTGCATATAGTCAATACTTTCTTTTGTTTATTAGGATAAACTTATTTAAAATATTCCATCTCTGTAAGCAACTTGAGCCATTTTTTATATTGCTCAAAGGACCATGCAGGCAGACCGGTAAAGTAATGATTATAACCTTTTTCGCCATTCGCATTCCATTCAATCATTAACATTCGGCTGGCTGAATAGTGAAGCTCAAGGCTTGTAAGAATAATGATTTGATTTTCTCCGATTGAAGAAACACCCTCTGCAAGAGTTTCATCTGTGTCAACATCGTAAATGCGGTAACTGAAATCAACAGTCATCAATGTATCATTTATTGCAACAAAATTTCTCAAGTGTCCTTGCTTTAATTCATCAATCATCATAAAGAATGGTTGTTGAGAGTGCTTGATGTAATAATATGCAAGCTTTTTCTCAAGATAATAGTCAATCACTGCGTTTTCAATTTGCGGAATTCCGTCTATCAGATTCCACCATAATACACCGCCGGTAGTCGGCTTTTTCACTCTTATACGTTCTATAAAATACTTCAAACCCTCCGCTTGTACAATTTGTGACATAATAATAAAGTCATCAAGGTTATCGGGAATAAATCCAAATATGTTTCTCATTCCGTCAACGGTCATTGTAATAATCCATGGGTTACCGTACATATTGCTTGAACGATAAATCCATTGCTCATCATTTTCATAAGGCCATAAATGCTCAGATTCAATAAATTTTTCGAGCGATTTTCTGCAAGGGCAGGCTGCAAGTCCGCCTTCACTTACAAAATGTGCCTTTGAGTTTGCACAGTTTAAAGCTTTGGAATATTCTCTTGTACACCACAAATGTTCTTCCGGCAACATGTCATTTTTCTTTGATTTGAATATTTCAGAGGGAATATGTGGTGAACTTGGAATATACGGTCTGGAATAATCATTTTTTAATAACACATCAGGCAGTATTTCTCTTGTTATCTTGTTTGTATTGGGGTCAATTCCGTATCCGGATAAAACCATATCGCACTCATTATCACCACACCATAAGACAAGTGAGGAGTGATTGCGGAACTGCCTGATAATGCTTTGTGCTTCCTCTCTGATTTTGTTGAAGAAATCCTCATATTGCGGATATACATAGCAGGACATGGCAAAATCCTGCCATACCATTATGCCGTTTTTATCACAAAAATCGTAAAAGTATTCCTGCTCATAAACGTTTCCGCCCCAGCAACGCAACATATTACAGCCAAGGTCTTTTACCATATTCATAACAGGTTCATATCGGTCTTTATCCCTGCTGTGAAAAACATCAAGAGGAGACCAGTTTGTTCCCTTGCACATTATCCTTACACTATTTATGATAAATGCAAAGTCGCCATTTTCACCGTCTGTTGTGTCAGTTTTGCTTAATTCAACAGTTCTTAGACCAATGTTCATACAATCCTCAATCATCAGTATATCACCGTCATAGAATTTGACTGTTGTTTCGTAAAGCTCCGCCTCGCCATAACCATATGGCCACCATAATTTTGGATTTTCAATGGTTATGCCAACACAGCCAACCTTAAATCCAATCTTCTTTACTGCATGAAATGTACTGTTACCGCATTTTCCGTCAATTGAAATACGCCAGTTTCTGCCGATATATTTTTTTGTGTCAATTTCATAGCCTATACTTATATTTGCCTTGTTTTCTGACATTTCACCCATCAGCCAGTATAATTGCTTCAGTTCATAATCGGACTTTTCGATAAGCTCAACATCACGCCATATTCCTGAACTAAGCGCTCTTGGCATAATGTCCCACTCAAAGGAATGAGGAGCTTTTCGTATATGCTTTGATTCATATTTATCAAACCATATTGAACTTATATTATACTGGTCGTAGTCATATTTGTATCCCTCAAGAACAACAGAACGCAGTCGTACCAATAACTTGTTTGTTTTACCATTCTTTACTTTGTTGCTAATATTGAACTCATATGGTATATACATGTTATCCGATTCGCCTATTTTTTCACCGTTTATAAAATATTCGGATAGACAATCAACCCCCGCAAATCGTATAAACAGATTATCAGAATTATCAGGTGCATCAAAGTCGGTTTCGTACCACCATTCGTATCCCTCGTAATCTTCAGTTTTTAAAATATTTGTTCCAAGGAATAAATCCATAGGAAGATATCCTGTTTTTGATAAATCAAGGTCAACATTACCCGGAACTGTACAGTTGATGGTATGTACTTTTTCCGAACTAAGATTATTCAAAGAAGCCAAATAATCGGTTTGCTCAAAAAAATGTAACTTCCATTGACCGTTTAGTAATGTTTTTTTCATTTGTGTATCCTCCTATTTGATTTCAATATTTGCACTTCCGCTAATCTTAATGTTTTTGGTAATAGCAATTTCCTTGCCATTTACACAGATGGTAGAATAGTGCATAAGCTCATCGGGAACTGAAAAATCAACGGTATAGTCTCCTGGAACAGAAATATTTACCACAAAACTGTTGTGGCGTTTCTCCCACTTTACGCTTACAATTGAATTTTCAACAGTTGTCGAACCTTTTGCCCATTCGAGAAAACATGGATGAGGTGCAACGGTGATTACCTTGTCAACTTGATCTGGAAGGTCAAGACCAAGAAAATCACGTATTAAAACAACTCCGATATGCGCGCCAAAGCCATGATCAAGGCTGTCTGTTCCACTCAAGGTTTCCCAATATGTGCCCGGTCCATTATCAAGCAGGTACATAGAAAAATGCTTCAGCTCATCTGCCAAGACGTCAAATTGACCTGTGCGGGACAGCATCTCAAAACGAACCATATATCCAAAGAAGAAACCGGATGGTTTAATGCTCAGATGACCTGTGCCTCTGTATCGTTCCGGGCAAGGGCCGAAGCATTCAGTTAATGAGCGCAAAAGCTCCGGGGCGTTATTGATGTTTAGATAGCCCAACCAGAATAGGTAATATTGTGATGCCTCGCTCCAACCACCGTTTGAAGTTAACTTGCCGTCTTTGCAGATAAGCGAGTCGGGCATATACGGCCACTTAGTAAACGGTAAAAATTTTTCGTGATAAATGCTGTCCTTTAATTCATACAAAGTATTTATAATTCTATCAGAAACTGCCTGATATTCTTTATTATCATAAAGCGCTGACAGCTCTTTTAAAATTACAGCAAAAAGTACATTGGTAGCAAGAGAAATCGGCGTAGTGCTATCAAGGTCATTGGCACCTGACCAGTCAATAAATGTTCCGCCGGGAGGGTTCTCTATAAGCCCAAACTCATTTTGATATGATTCAATAGCCTTTAAAAGTGTTTCAATTCTTGGACGGTATGCATCAACCATTTTTTTGTCGGCAGTTCTTTTGTAGTAATCTGTAAGCTCTAACATAATAAATAAATTCCAGCTAAACAAAAGATCGCTTGAATGCTCCGGACCGCCCCCGCAACAGGTACAAAATGATCCGTCAAGATTGTCAAGAGGATTAGATATTAAGAAATTTTCAAGCATAGCTTTTTCAACATCGTTGTCACCGTTTATCATACGCATAGCACGACCTGTCCAGTAGCTGTCGCCACTCCAGCCGCCGCGTTCTCTTTCTGGGCAGTCCATAAAGAAATCAAGTGTACATGTAAGTAAGGTGCGTTTTGCACCTTCATATGCACGGTTTAATGTATTATCGCTGCATATGAATGAGCCGCCCTGAACATCGGGAAATTGGTTATGGCGTACATAAATACTGTTAAGAGTGAATTCACCGCCTCCGCGGATGATAACCTTTATATATTTTATGAACTCAAATTCAATTGATTCAATTTTGTGATTTCCTGTATCTGATTTTATTCTTAAAATCCGTCGTGTAGCGTCAGAGTAGGCAGGTATGTTTCCGTATTGGTCAACAATGTCGTTGTAAATAATGTCTATGGTTACAGGCTCAGTACATGAGTAGTCTATGCCCACATGACCTGCAATTGCTTCCTGGAAGTCAAAATCCAATGCGGCGGGCTTGGTGTACTCAGACAGTACAAAGCCTTTGTTTTTACCTAATGTGCGGATAACCATGCCATCAAATGCGATATCCTTTTCTTCATTACAATCTAAAAAGAAAAATTCGGTATCATCGGGTAGTTTTGATCCCCACCATTCATATTTTGGGCGCTTATCCGCATTCTCATCATGTATTCTTGAGTAAATTCCAAGAAATGATGGATTGCTGTTAATGAAAAGGTCGGGATTCAATACGCCGCGTGGAAGGTATTTGGGTGCATCCAACACCTCGCATTCTTCAGTATGCTCGCAGACCTTCCATGTATCAAATACATCATCAATATAATATGTTTCCAAAGGAACACGCCTGCCAAAACCCATGTGTTCAGTATTTCTGCGTTTTTGTTCAAGAAAAATACCTTTCCAGTTTTCGTCTGTGGCACAAATGATTTTGCCGTTACATTCTATTTCTGCAACCAGCATTGAGCTTTCGAATGTTACATGGTTACAATCGGTTGAATTATATCCGATTACTTCAAATGCCACAATATTTTCACCATTTTTGATAAAAGCTGTAATATCGTATTCGTCAACTCTACTATAACCGTGCTGAGTCCTTGCAGGACCGAAGGAAACAAATTCTCCGTTTATGTACATGCGATAAAAGCTTCTGGCAGAAATTCTTGCTGTTTGATTATTATTTTTTTTATCGACTGTGAATTTTTTGCAAAATCCTGCAAGTAGGTTCTTATCCTTATTTCGACCTTTTAAAAATATTGGTTTTGCCTGTTTAATCATTTTTATAACCATTCCTTTCACTGTATAAACGAAATAACCGTCAAATACAAAAATATTTACGCGGAGGTTTGTGTAATGTTTATTGATTTGACCGATTTTGTTCGTCAAAAATATCTTGCTCTCATTATAAATAATAGAGTATAAAAAAACAAGGCAAATAAGTTACCGGATTTTATAGCTTGATCAGGTATGTAACAAATTTGGCTATTTATTTTAATGTAAAAAGTCTGTGCCATTTTTAATTTAAAAACTCCCGTTGTATGAATTACAACAGGAGCTAATTTCTAATATTTATTCTATATATGGCATGGTCATAGTTGCTGTGGTGCCGTTGTCAAACTCGCTGGTTATTGTTATTCCGTATTCATCGCCAAATATAATCTTGATTCTTTGATGTATATTCAAAAGTCCAATACTACTGTTTTCTATTGAATTACAGTTGTAAAGCCTGTTTTTTAGATTATCTAACTGTTCAGGCGTCATACCTACACCATCATCTGAAATGGTAACAATAAGCGTAGTATCATTGCGTGAAATGTTTATCGAAATATTTCCGCTTTGATTTTTTCTTGGTGAAATACCATGATAGAATGAATTTTCAAGTATTGTATGTGCACAAAGCTTTAATATTTTTGCTTGCTGTGACACGTTGTCATCCACAGCTATAGTAATATTAATATCACCATTATTTCTGCAAGATAATATATTAATAAAATATTTGGTATAGTGAAGCTCCGTTTCAATAGTTACCATGTCGGATTTTTCCTTCAATACATATTGCATTAGCTTTGAAAGTGAAGATATCATATCATTTCCCGGATATTTTATTCCTATTTCGCATAGAAGCTTTAAATGCACCATATTAATAGTATTATTAATAAAGTGAGGATTTATCTGCATACCCAGTGCATAGAGCTTTAAGGTGGAAATGTTGCTCATTTGTTGTTCGATGTGTTTTCTTAAATCTTCATTAAGCTGCATTTCATGTATAATTGTATTTGCTATGTATTGGGTTTCTGAATTTTTGAATTTTTTTAAATTGTTTCTGTGATCCGGCGAAACAATAACCTTAATAATGCTGTCAATGGGTTTATAAGTAATAGCGCTGTAGATATATCCCATTATCATGCTGGCGAAAAGAAATAGAAATACAATCAATATGGTATATTTCGTTAAATCAAGCATGCGATTTTTGTAATCAACAATTTTGTTTACCACAATATACTTAAAACCATTATATTTTGAGTCAGCAGTTCCGATAATGTAGGTAGAGCCATCTCTGTTTAATATTTTAGTTGGATTATTTATATCATAATCTATGTAGTCTGTTATATTCTCAAACAAAACCCTTGCGTTGCTATGGTATATTATTTTGCCGTTTTGATTTATAATATATTTTTGTTGATTCGGATTGGTATTACCTATAAAATCAAAAAGCGCATTAAGTTTAACATTAATTATAATTCCGCCTTTAATTAATTGGGAGTCGGGTTTTCTGATAATCGACAATACCAAAGGATAATTTTCGCAATAAGCTCTGGGAAGAATTGATGAAAATGTACAGGATTTGTATTCGTCAATCCATTTGACGTCCTCAAATTTCTCAAAAGGGATAGAGTTGTCATTTGAATAGATATTGTTGCTGTTTTCTGAATATACATATATGCTGTGTATATATTCATAGATGAAGTGATAGGGGTCAATTGTCCGGCTAAGCCTTTCCTTTATGTCGCCTACAGGAATGTCTGTATCGCCATACAACATATAGTTCGTGACAGTAGCATCAACAGACATATAATGCGCGATCATTTCAGTTTCCTGTAGAATCAAATCCAATACGGATGCCATATTATTAGCATCATTACATGCATTTTGAACGAATTCACTTTGGATTACTTTTTGTGAATTGTAATTGTAGAAAAGACTAAAACTTAATATAAATATAAATAATACTGCAAAGAATAATAAAAAGTTTTGCACAAATGAGCTTTTTAGTCCGAACTTGTTAAAAAGATTTGTTTTTTTCATTATTATAACCATCCTACCATTAGGTTTCAGATTTCTTTACTCTTGTTAATTATTTCATTTCTATATTCCTGCGGAGTATATGAGGTTTTCAGCTTAAAGGTACGTCTAAAATTCTTTGAATTACCAAAGCCTGTATTTTCTGAGATTTTTTCAATGGACATATTTGTTTTCATCAATTCCAATGCCTTGGAAACTCTGTAACCAAGAAGATACTCATAAAAACCAATATTTTTCTTTTTTTTAAAAAAACGAGAAAAATAAGATGGGTTCATATATACATGATGTGCAATATCATCTCTTGATATTTCTGAGTTGAAATTATTTTCTATATATTCCTCTACATATTTAATAATATTATCGTCAGAGAAGTTGCGAATATTTATATCTTTGCTAAGCAGAGAATCAATATTATCAAGTCCTAATACAGACAATATTTCTGAATTTATGCTTTGAAAGTTGATCTTGCCGCTTTGCGAGATATTGCGCATGATACTTTGAGAAAGCTTTCGGCAAAGTGACTTTCTGTTTAAAAGCTTGTGGGAAATTAATAACTCGAGCTTATCGTTTAAGGTAAATATGTCACAGTCTACATTCTCTAAATCTGTAAAATGAGATACAAATGACAACACAATATCATAATCAAATGCTGACTGTAATTGCTTTTGTATATTTTCTAATGAGGATGTATCACAGTTTAATACAAAGAAATAAAAATCGCTCTCTCTTGAGTAAAAGTAATACACATAATCTCCAAAAAACTTCTTTTGAATGTTAGTAAGAGAGCGTGCAAACTGTTCCTCGGTATATTTATGCTTGTAAGCATAGTCATTTAAATTGATTTTAAGAATGAAACCGTAAGCATCTGAAATTGAAAATGGCAGGTTTAGGGCAGAATATCTTCTGTATAGTTCACATGTGTCATCTATAGCGTCCATACACAAATCAAGAAAAAACTCCTCTGATATTTCGGGAATATCTGTCTGATTGATTTCATTTTCATATTCGAGAATGCTTTTAATTCTGCTAAAATTATCTGTCAGCTCATCAACGTCAATTGGCTTAACAAGATAATTCATTACACCATATGTAATTGCTTTTCGTGCATACTCAAATTCGTTATAACCGCTTAGAATAATACATTTAATTTTCTCATTATTTTGATGAATCTGATTAATTAAGTCAAGACCGCTCATCTGAGGCATTTTTATATCGGTCAGTAGTACATCTATGTCATTTTTTGTTATGTACTCTAATGCGTCAAGACCATTACCAAAATCCGCCACTACTGAAAAGTCTTTATATAATTCATTAATAATCCTGCATATCAGCTCGCGTTCACCTCGCTCATCTTCCACAACAACGATTTTATACATAGCACTAAACCTCCCGACCTTTATTAGTGTTCCCTCGAATACTCGATTACTGTATTTTGTTTTTGAAGTTACTCCTATTATATGACATAGATTTTTAAAAGTCAAGTTAATTAATTATATATTACCATTTTTACGAATTAATTGGAAGGAAAAAATGTTACCTGTTTATAAAAAAACTAACCGAATTTGTTACTCTTATTTGTAGCATTACAGTACGGTAACAAATTTGGCTACTATTTTTAAAAGATAGTAACAAATTTGCCTTGAATGTTTTTTGCACATTTGATATATTTATAGTAAATAGTGGGATGAAAGGAGAATAGCATAATGGATAAAATAAGACTGTGGAAAGAGATTGATGGCGAACTGCCATACATGGAATATTTCCCAGCAAATAATAAAACATCAAAAGCTGTGGCCATAGTATTCCCCGGTGGTGGATATTGCACTCACGGCGATTATGAGTGCGGTGATTATGCCCGAATGTTTAATGAGTTCGGAATGGATGCATTTGTGATTTATTACAGATTAAATGAAGAAAGTATTTTCCCCAATGTACTAAAAGATGCCAGACGTGCAGTAAGAATTGTACGAAAGAATGCGGAAAAGTATGATATAGATAAGGATAAGATTGCGGTCATTGGCAGCTCAGCGGGAGGACATTTGGTTTCTCAGCTTTGCACAAATTTTGATATTTTGGATGGCGAGGGGAAAGATGAGATAGACAGTGTTGATTTTCTGCCGAATTATCAGGTTCTTTGTTATCCTGTTATAGATTTGGGAAAATTTAATTCAGCGACAAGATGGAATTATATAGGCAAAGATGCTGATGATGAAACGGCTAGAAAACATAGTGCAAATTATCATGTTAAGGAGAATACACCTCATGCGTTTATATGGCACACATTTGAAGATGACGGCGTGAAAATCAGCCATAGCATGAGTTATATTTTGGCGTTGAAGGAAAAGAAAATCAATGCAGAATATCACCTGTTTCCGTTTGGCGGTCATGGTATGGGAAAGGCTGATAAAGATTGGAGAAAAGATGAGCATGTGGCACAATGGACAGAATATCTAAAAAAATGGCTTGAATTATATGAACTGATATAGGAGAAAAGAATGAATTTTCAAAATATGATATGCCCTGCTAAAAAAGGGGCGGTATATCGGGAAAAAAATTATTATGTCTGGTGTGGCTCAATGATTAGATATAAGGATACATATTATTTGTTTTACTCCAGATGGAAAAAGGAATTTGGATTTGGCGGCTGGGTAACATCATCTGAAATTTGTATTGCATCATCAAAGGACTTATTTGGTAAATTTAAATTTAAGCGGGTGTTGTTTTACGATGAGCATAACGAAAGATGGGACAGCTCCTGTAAACATAACCCTACTGTAATTGAATATGAAGGTGGGTTTTACCTATATTACATGGGTAATAGAGGAAACGGAGAATACTGGACACACAGAAACAACCAGCGAATAGGCTGCGCGTGGTGTGATGACCCAATGGGTGAGTGGCACAGGAGCAAAAAGCCGATACTAGATGTTAGCAATAGTGGATTTGACAGCTTAATGACGTCAAACCCAACCGTTACTGTAACACCTGACAATGAAATACTGATGGTTTATAAAGGTGTGGAAAAAAAAGATAATATGCCCCAAGGCGGGGCGGTGGTCTGCGGAGTTGCTAAGGCAAAAATGCCAACAGAGGAGTTTGTAAAATACAATAAACCAATTATGAAAAATCCTGAAAATGAGTGGTCGGTGGAGGATCCGTTTATATGGTTTCAGCAGGACAGATACTATGCCTTAGTAAAGGATTTTCAAGGCTATTTCACAAAAACTCATAAAGTAAGCGTAGCATTATTTCAATCTGATGATGGAATTGAATGGAAACCTTCCGAAAACCCGCTTGCATTCACTACACAGATAGAATGGGAGGATGGTATTGTGGTACAGGTTCATCACTTGGAAAGACCTCAGATTTATTTTGAAAACGGAAAACCGAAGGCGTTGCTTTGCGCATGCTGTAAGGACTCAAAGCGAAAGGACAGTTTTAATATAAGATTTGAACTTAAACCGCATTGTTAAAGCTGTAACATAGATTTACAAGTACTGGAGGAACAAATGTGAGTAAAATAGACGTACAACATATTAATAAAGCAACAAAAATCAAAAGGAGGAATGACACAACTAATTTCCAATTATTTTTGCTTGGATTACCCGGAATGGTCGCTGTTTTTATATTTCATTATTTACCTATGTTCGGTATAATCATAGCGTTCAAAAAATTTAACCCCAATAAGGGTTTATTTGGAAGTCAGTGGAATGGATTTGATAATTTTGAGTTCTTCTTCACAACTCCTGATGCGGTAAGAATAATCAGAAATACAGTACTGTATAGTATTGACTATTTATTTTTAGAAATGGTCTTTTCTGTCTTAGTTGCGATTTTATTTTATAATCTTATCAGCCGCATGGCGTTAAAGGTATATAACACTATAATGATATTGCCAACTTTTGTATCAATGGTATTGATAGCGTATATTGTATATGCTATGCTAAATCCTGCAATGGGTATCCTGAACCGGTATTTGGGAATGATTGGATTACCCAATGATGTAGACTGGTATTCGACGCCTGCTGCATGGCCTTGGATACTGACCGTAATGAAAATATGGAATGTCGTTGGCATGGGCGCAATTATTTATTATGCGGCATTGATGGGAATTGATGAAAGCTTATTTGAAGCAGCAAGGGTTGACGGAGCAAACAAATATCAGCAGATGTGGTATATTGCACTTCCGCACTTAGCAGCTATTATTGCTATACAGCTTATACTGGGATTTGGAAGTATATTCAACGGTGACTTCGGACTTCATTATCAGTTAACAAGAGATGTTGGTACGCTATATCCAACTACCGATATTATAAATACATACACCTTCAGAGGCTTGAAGGATGGTAATATGTCGGTATCAGCGGCAGTTGGCTTGGTACAATCTGTTCTTGGAGTTATCATGGTGTTGGGTGTAAACCTGATTGTGAAGAAAATCAGCCCTGAAAATTCAATGTTCTAAGGAGGCTAGTAAGTTGAAAAAAAGTAAGAAAAAGTTTACGGTTGGACAAATCATTTTAAATGCATTATTTGTTTTGGTTTGTCTAACCTATATCGTTCCTTTTATACTGTTGCTGTCAATTTCATTTTCTTCAGAGGGAGCAATTAAGGAATATGGATACACGCTTATCCCAAAGGCGTTTAGTATAGAGGCATATAAGCAGATATTTAATAACCCGCAGATGTTAATCAATGCGTATATAACTACAATCATTTATTCCATTGGCGGTACATTAATATTTTTGTTTATAACGTCACTAACTGCGTATCCGCTTTCAAGAAGAAACTATAAGCTAAGAAACTTTACAACATGGTATCTGTTTATAACAACATTGTTTGGCGGCGGTCTTGTTCCGACATATTTGATAAATACAAATCTTTTGCATCTGGACAACACAATCTGGATTTATATACTACCCGGAATGGTATCCGCATGGACTGTAATTATTATACGAACATTTTACCAGGGTATACCTGAAAGTCTGGTAGATGCGGCAAAGCTTGACGGTGCAAGTGAATTCAGAATATACTTTCAGATTATGCTTCCGCTGTCTGTCCCGGTTCTTGCTTCTTTTGGATTTATGACATTAGTCGGAAAATGGAATGACTGGAATACATCGCTGATATACATAACAGATACAAGGCTATTTTCTTTGCAATTCCTGCTGCAAAAGGTTCTAAGGGAGGCTGAAATTTTAAATAAGATGGCAGAACAGGGTTTGAGCACGTATGATATACCTACAGAAACAATGAGATATGCAATGGCAATAGCTGTTGCAGGTCCGATGTTGTTTATATTCCCGTTCTTCCAGAAATATTTTTCAAAGGGCATTATGATAGGTTCAATAAAGGGTTGATCCTTTAATATAAAGCGAGAGGAGAAAAAACATGAAAAAAATCAAGAAATTATTAACCTTGGGGTTGGCTTGGATTATAGCAATAACATTGATGCTTTCCGGATGCGGAGGAAGAAGCAAAGAAACCGCATCATCGGCTAATGAGGAGATTAAACTGAAATGGGTTATGTCAGGTTCGGGAGAACAATCGGATTCGCAAACTGTATGGGAGAAATTTAACGAAAAGCTTAAAACCTATGAAGGAATGAAAAATGTATCTGTTGAATTTAAGATCATTCCGTTTTCCGATTATACGCAAAAATTCCTGCTGATGCAAACAAGCCGTGAGCATTTTGATATTGCACAGACATATCAGTTGAATGAAATTAAAGAAATTAGAAATGAAACATTTATGGAGCTTGGCGATCTGATTGATAAGAATGCTCCTGAAATAAAAAAGGATTTGCCTTCATTTTTGATGAAATTCGGTCAGGTAAACGGTAAACAATATCTTATTCCCAATTATCAGATGTTACCGTCACTATGGAACTTATGGCTGCCAAAAAAAATGGTAGATAAGTATTCAGATATTAGCAAAATCAGAGAAACAGTTAAAAATCCAAAATCAAATACTGAGCTATATGATGTTATGGAGACATATTTTAAGGCGGCAAAAGCAGGCGGAGAACTTGGTATGGGCTTTAATCCAAACTGTGCAGGCTTATTGTTTACAGAGAGACTTTTTGATGGTGCATATGGTCAGTATAGCAGTAGATTTGTTGTTAAGATTGGCGATGAAACCCATAAAATTGTAGAGGTGCATAAGACAGACGAAATTAGACAGTTATATGCGAAAATGGCTGACTGGTATCAGAAGGATTATATCAGAAAAGATGTTTTAAGCGCTAATTTGAATGACGGAAAAGCAAGAGAAGGCGGATATCTGGCTTATATGAACCAGGCAAATTATGGAGTTGAAGTGATAAATGAAAATGGTATGGATATGTATGTGGTCTATGCAAATCCGTCACCTTTTGTACCGTCTGTAAATGTTGCCGGAGGCAACGGTATCTCTGTAAACTGTGAACATCCCGACAAAGCAATTAAACTGCTTGAGCTTATGAATACTGAAAAGGGTAAGGATCTCTACAATCTTCTTGTATATGGTATTGAGGGAACTCATTTTGAAAAAGCAGGCGATGATAAAATTAAGCTTATAAATAATGCAGGTGAGTCTTCAGGTTCATCGTACGGTCTTGCAAAATGGATAGTTGGTAACACAAAGTATGCTTATTTACTAAAGAGTCAGCCGGATGATTATAAGGATATGGTATTTAATAAGTTAAATCAGGGTGAAACAACAAAATATTCCGAGTTTATAGGATTTTCCGCTGATTTGTCAAAATACGAGGCAAAGCTCTCACAAATTGATGCGGTTGCAAAAGAATTCCATAATCCGTTATCTTATGGCGCATTGGGGGATTGGGAAAAGCGCTATGAAGAAATGGTACAGAAGATTAATGCCTGTCAGGCAGATGAAATCTGTGCTGAATTGCAGAAGCAGGTAGACGATTTTATAAAATCAAAATAATGAGGAGGATAAACGAGTTTGAAGAAAATTTTATCATTAGTACTTTCACTGGCGTTGGCGCTTCAATTCATTTGTATAGTTCATGCAGAAGGTGCAACGCTTACATTGCAGGGCGTTACCAGGGACGGCGGCAGTATTACAGTAAATTTTTCAGAAATTCCAACATTAGATAAGGTTCAGATAGTAGATGCAAATTATCAAATCGTAAGCTGTCAGAATGCCGTATCTGATAAAAGTGTTGTTATTAGTACAAGTTCGCTTATCAATGGAAACTATTTCCTTAGAATTTTGCTTGATGAACCTGAAATATACTCATTCAATGTAAATAAATCAAGTGTAACATCGGATTTTAATACTGATGATGATTGCAGAAGATGGACGGCGGTTTTGGATGTAGATACATATTCCAGAACAGGATATATCAAATCCAACGGTGCAGGCGGTGCGTTTTTAGCGGACAATGCTTCAAATATAGCTACAGGTAGTTTTAACAGAGTAAACCGGGCAGCGGACGTTTACCTGAATGACTATACAAATTATCTTAATTATACCGATTCAACACTGGAATTTGATTATTCAAATTCTGACACGGCACAAGCATTAGAGGGAGCAGAAACAGGGAGCGTGTTCAGGGCTTTTTTTAGAGCTGGACAGATTTCAGTTACTACGACAACATTCCCCGTTGTTTCATCTGCTAATGGAGCATATGTTATTGAAATCTACAAAAAAGGAAAGGGCATACATTTGGCAAAATGGAACGGTACAGGTGCCAGATTCACCAATTTATCTGCAAAAGAAAATGTGACAACGCTTGCAGATAATGCTTTGCTGGTATATAACAGAGGTGATGTTTATAAGTATGTTATTAATTCCACTAATGTGGAAAATGGTGTAAATATTGTTGTGAAAAGAGCGTTATATACCAATTCAGTATTAGGTGCGTATGAAACTGTATTTAATTATACTGATACTGCAACTCCATTATACAGTGGAAGCTTCTGGATGAGCGCAAGAACGTCTGATTCTATGGGTAATTATAATGCACATGTCATTGACAATGTTGTATTTTCTACATATGATAAAACAATCACAAACATGAATGTAAATAATATGTCACAGGAAATCAGCAGCAAGATTGATGAACTGATGCAAACAACAGATCTTTATAAGTACGAAACCGAAATCGAAGCTGTTGCAGCTGATATTGATGTATTGGAAAATCTTGTGGGTGTGGATTTAACACAAATTAAGGAGAAATATAATCAGTTGATCGCTGCGAAATATGAGTCGCTAAAGACGGCTGTTCAGGCGAGTATAGAAAGTATTTACAATAACTATGACTGGAAAAGTTGTGCTGATGAAATTGCAAGCATAGGCGGGGAAATTACTGTTTTGAATAATGCAGGCTATACACTTGACGTAGGATATCAGACAAAATATGATGAAATCTTGGCGGGCAGAACCAATACGCAGCTTTCGCAAAGCCTTTTTAATAAGCTCTCAACACAAAATCAAATTACCGTTGTGTTCCTTGGCGGTTCATTGACAGAGGGCGGAGGAACATATCAGGCTATGTTTAAGACGTATCTTGCGGAAAAAACGGGAGTTTCGGAGAGCAATATTACGATAATCAACGCAGGTAATGGTGGAACGGGTTCGGATTGGCACATTACTCGGCTTTATGATGACTGTGCAAAATATAATCCTGATATTGTATGTATTGATATAAATGCAAATGATACAACAGCTTTAATAGCGGGTGAACTGCGAACATTAACCTATGTGGAAACAATTATAAGACGCTTGCAAAAGCTTGAAAAAAAACCTGCAATCGCATATATTCAGTTGTTCACCAATGATTGCTTGAAAAAACGTTTGCTTCAAGTAAAGGGCATTTCACATTATCTGACTAATTCGGTGGTTAAGGAAATAAGTTCATCGCCTCAAGATTTACATGATGAAATAATTCAAAAGTATAATCTTGCCAACATTTCAATTCTGGATAATTATGTACAATACACATCATTGGATAATCCTTTAACACAAGCTGTTGATGAAAGCGCAGTTGAATTTGCTTACTACAAAAAGACAGGTACAAATTCATGGACAGAATGTACAGCTTCGGATGAAGGCGCGATTAAGACGCTTATCACACCAATTGATAATGTAATGCCATATGTTGACTTTGATAAATTCAACGGTGAATTTAATACGAACTTTTCCTTTGGCTCTGTTACGGTAAATAATGTAGTGTATAACTATCCTGCATACATATGCACAACAGCCGACGGTACACATCCGAATGCTAATGGTTACGCTATGTGGGGAAAATTAATGATGAAAATTCTTGATGCTGTTCCTGATTGTGCTTTAAGAATTCAGGAAACATCCTCCGAAAAGCCTCTTATGGCATATACATATGACCAGTTTAATCCGAAGAGTATCAAGATTTCTGTAGAAAATATAGATTCTATGGATTGTTTTACTGTCGATACTTCAAATGGCGGCAGCTATACCAATGAAACAGGGGTATATACAAACAGAGGCAGAAGCGGCAAAACAGGTGTAAAGTTTACAGGCCCTATTACATTTGAATTTAAGTTTAAGGGAAATGTATTTGATATGACTTACAGAAGCATTCATGAAAATGCTGTTAAATCATATGTTACGATTGACGGCGGAGCATATGCCTGTGCAAAGCCTTATATTGGTGCAAGAATGCTGTCAGGCGATACCGAGCATGTGTTTAAAGTTGAGCTTCCTGCGAGTGAGGTGCTAATAATAAGCGAGTTATTTGTTGACGAAAATACAATTATGAACGGCTTTAAAGAGAATGGAAAATTTGTTACTGTTGATCTTTTTAATGTGGCAAATATGTATGGTGCATATGGTGATGGCGACGGCAATGTGTTTTCTGGTTCCGACGTTTTGTACAAAAACGGAAAGGAACCCGATATAAAGGTGAGCTATCTTGAAGATAGTTATTACAATTACAGCCCTGATGCGAATGAGATTTATAACTATATTAATTCATCAGGCTATACAGGAACGCCGTTTAATGTTGACCAGATGCTGCATTCAAGATATAAGGCAGTATCGCCGAGCAAACTCCTAAAGGGTGAAAAGATAAATCAGTCGTATAATTCATGTGTTTATGATGCAAACAGTAATATTGCAAATACAACAGTTGTTGATCTGCCCGACGATTTCTACAGTGAGCTTTATCTATTGGAATACTCAAAAAGTAACTATACCGGCAGTATGATAAGAGTGTATTTTACTGATGGAACTAATACAGACATAATATATAATATTTATAAGTCGGGTATGGCAATTACAGACCAAAACGCAAAGATTGTAACAAAAATTCATGAAAGGTCAAATCTTGGCGGTGACAAGCAAATATCTCAGGTGGATTTGACGGAGTACACATTGGCAGTTCCTACAGATAAGAGAATTGATAAAATTGCATTAATGTCAACAGATAATCTTGATGAAATCTTTGGCATTACAATGAAGAAGGTTTTTGATGGCGGATTGTTTAAGGTTGAATATACAGATGCAAACGGAAATGCAATCTATGACCTTGCAGGACATCAGGGTGAAATTGTTGAGGCACAATTCTTCGTGGGCAGCGATGTTGCAGATGCCATGCTTGCAATTTATGACAGCAATAATAAAATGATCAAAGTTGTAAAGGCGGATACTGCGGCTTCAGATCAATATATAAATGTAACCAAAGCGGCATTTACAGTTCCGGCGCTGGCAAATGGCTATCATACGAAAGTGTTTTTATGGAATCAATCAGAATTGGTACCTTTAACAAAAACAATTAATTAACATCCGCAAGGGGAACGGCGTTGCCCTTTCCCCTGTATATACCTCTGAATATAGAATATGGAGGAATTTATATGAATTTTAAAATTATTGACATTCACACACATCCGTTTATTGCACCTGAAAATAATATCTGCGGATATAAAAGTAATTTGAACATGGGTGTGGAAAATACATACGAGCTTTGCAAGCATTTTAATGTAACAAAAATTTGCGGTTCGGTTATACAGCTTGGAAATCCTTTTGAAAACAATTGGGAAAAGGTTAAACATAATAACAATATCGCCTTAGAATTAAAGGAAATATATAAGGATTTTTATATTCCGGGATTTCATGTTCATCCTGACTACATTCAGGAGTCAATCGATGAGATAAAACGAATGAAAAAAGAGGGTATAAACTTAATCGGTGAGTTGGTTCCGTATTGTGACGGCTGGGATAACTACTCTTCGGAGGAATTTTATGTATTATTGGACGAGACGGGAAAAAATAATATGATTGTAAGTATTCATTCTCAGGGAGAGGATGAAATGGATGAAATGGTGAAAAAACATAAGGATGTAATTTTTATTGCGGCACATCCGGGTGAATACACTTCGTTTATGCGTCATATTGAACGTGCAAAAATGAGCGAAAATTATTATATTGATTTATCGGGCTACGGTGTTTTCAGACACGGAATGTTAAGATATGCAATTGATTATATTGGTGTTGACAGAATTTTGTTCGGCTCGGATTTCCCAACCTGCAGTCTTTCGATGTATGTCGGGGCGGTACTGCTTGATAATTTAATTACCGATACCGAAAAAGAAAAAATATTCTCGCTAAATGCAAAAAAATTATTGAATTTAAAATAATTATTGATACGACATTAGTTACACAAAAGAGGTAATACAAGATAGGGGGGCTTTATATGAAAAAAAGATACATAAGTGTGATAATAATTATCTCTTTAATAATATCGATTCTGTCTGTTCCCGTTTCGGCTAATGGTGAGTTTTGTGTGTCAGATTATTACGTTGAAGATAATGCGGTCTATTTAATGTTTTCTGATGTAGTAAATATAAGTATAATTTCTGATTCGATCAGTGTAACGGATGGCAGCGGCAATGAGATTTCTTATACGCTGAGTTTGCAAAACGATAATAATACAATAAGGATAGATTTCAATGATATTGACTTAAATATGAATTATATTATAAATTTAGCAAATAACGCGTTATCAGGTACAGGACAGGTAATTGATGAAAGCCATACATATATAGTGGGAAAACACGGAGATGAAAGTAATTTTAATTCGGATTCCGATGTTTCAAGATGGAAGGCAATATTGGATCAGCCTATAAGAGAAAATATTGTAAAGTCATATAATGGCGGAATTATGATGAGTGATTCAGCTTCGAATTTAAATACTAAAGGTACATTTAACTATGTTCGTGTGGGAGGGGTTGTATGTTTAAATTCCTATGATAGTTATGAATACTTTGATAACAGTATTTTGGAATTTGATTACAAAAATAACGATAACCTTAATATACCTGCTCCTAAAAAATCTGTTTTCAGAGCCATGTTCAGAAGTGGAGCATTTACAAAAATTATCGATAATGGCTATTTGGAGGTTAGCTCCGATCATGGTGCGTATGCCTTAGAAATATATAATAAAGGGAATTCTGTTAATCTTGCTAAATGGAACGGTACAGCCGCAAGGTTTGCGATGCTTGGGGCAACGGAGGGAATGGTATCTCTTAATGACTGCACAAATGTGGGATATACTGCCGGAGATATATATAGATACAGAATAACAACTCAAAATGTTATTGATGATGTTGTAATTAAAGTTGAAAGAGCAAAGTATACCAATGGAAGTTTAGGTGCTTTTTCGACAGTAATAAATTACACAGATTACAAGAATGAGAATAATAATCCTATCAAAACAGGTACATTCTGGTTTAATGCACATAATACTGACGAAGCATCTTTGGCATATAATGCCCATGTTATTGATAATGTGTCTTTTTTTGAAGAACATCAGGTTGAAATATATGAGCGAGGAAAAATCATTGTTGATTATAACTCAAATAATGAAGGAAATGGTTCAATAAGGTATCCGGCAAAAACCCTAAAGCACGCCATGGAGTTAATAAAGAAACATAAAGAAATTATGCCAAGCGGAGAAATATCGGTACTGCTGAGAGAAGGAACACACAGAATAAACTCTTCCTTAAATTTTACAGCGTACGAAAGCGGTTTTTCTGATGATGAAAGAGTGGTATTTAAACCCTACCAAAATGAAACTGTAAAATTAAAAGACTCCGTTAAGCTTAATACAGATGCTTTTTCGGCGATAACGGATGAAAATATCAGTACGAGGATTCATAAGAATGCAAAAGGCAAGGTCTTGCAGATGAATTTGCGTGATCAGGGCATTGATTCTTTAAATAAGGAAATTACTGATATTGGAAAATATTACAGATTGTTTTTGGATGATAGGGAACAAGATATTGCACAATGGCCGAATGGCGATTGTAATTATGTGTATGGCGGATATGTTGCAAGCAATATATTAAAGTGCAGAGAAACTGAGAATATAAAGAATTGGGGAAATGTTAACAATATTTTGATTAAGGGATTTCTTGGTGTGGACTATACAGAGACATGCTCTTCTGCAAACAGTATTGATACAGAGACGGGTACAATAAATCTTTCAAAAGGAATAATTTCAAGTGATTCAACAAAACGGTGGAAAGCTGTAAATGTGCTGGAGGAATTGGATATACCGGGCGAATGGTATATTGACAGGGAAAATTTCATGTTTTATTATTATCCGCCCGATGGTTATTCAGGAAAATGTCTTGAACTGGCAGTAATGACAGAACCAATGATGACATTTAACAATACATCAAATGTAGCATTTAACGGACTTGAGTTTTCGCAATTTGCAGGCGGTGTTTTTAATGGGTATCATAGCAGCAGCAATAATATTGAAAATATAACGATTGATCAATGCAACTTTATGAATAATAACGGGGATGTTATAAACTTCTGTACATATGATTATTGTTCATTCTGGGATTATGAGGCATGGACCAACCGAAGGGGAAATATTCATAACCTTTCCATTACAAACAATATTTTTTATAATACAAGAGGTACAAATATCAATGTGGATTCAGGTGATTCAGAATATTTGGAAAGTCATGGTTTAAAGATTCAAAATAATTATGCAACTCAACCCTCTTTGACTTATATTAACGGCAATGCAGCACTTGGTAGGGTTAACAGCATTGGAGCTGAAATTACAAATAACCTTGTGCATAACGGCCCGTGGTCGGCAATTTCATACAACGGATCATTCAATAAGTTTAATTATAATGAATTTAATAACACTATAAGAGAAACGACAGATGCAGGAACGATATATTCAGGGCGAACCATTATGTCAAGAAAAAACGAGGTCGCTTATAACATATTTGCAAACTCCAATCCGGTAGGTAGATTTGAAAAATATTTTTCAGGAAATAAAGCCATATATCAGGATGACGCATTTTGCGGCGGATATATTCATCATAACATGGCATATAATGGAGGTGCATTTGCATCTTTAAGCGGTTCGTCAACTATTGTGCAAAATAATACTGTAGTTGATTTTCCGGATAACGGGGTAGGAATAAGAGCAAGGGGAATTGATTTCCATGATAAATTTTTTACAGATGAGAATTATGCAAAAGCATCATTTGTTGAATACAACAACAAATTACCTGAAATTGCAACAGAATATGAATTGCTAGAAGGAGGAAATTACGCGTATACCGTTTATAATGATGTTCAATATAACTATTTCGTAAATGCTCCGAGCCATTTTGACAGCATGACAGAAAAACAAAGGATACATAATACATACACAAATAACTGCTTTAGCAATGAATATTCTGCACTCGCAGATCCTGAAAATCTGGATCTTAGAGTGACGAAAAGCTCAGAGGCATATCAGCAAAATAATAATCTTTTAAGCGAGGATTTTGACATTAGTCTTGTTGGTATACAGTGGGATGAATTTGATAAGAACAGAATCTTGGAAAAACGTGATTTTTCAAAATTATACCCTCAGCAATCGTCATTAATTCCTGAAAATCAGATTCAATTTCATTGGGAACGGGCTTTCGATGCGGATAATTATAGGATAGTTGTTGCAACGGATAGCAACTTTGAAAATACAGTCATTAATGAAGAGTGCGGCTATAATTACTATCAGCCAGAAAATGCACTGTCTGAGGGAAAATATTATTGGAAGGTATATGCAGTCAATACAACCAGAACACTGAAAGGCGAGTGGGTATCCAAAGACCAGACGGGAGAATTTACTGTTATAGATACGGCAAAGCCATATCTTACGAATGTTAAATTTACTGCCGACAAGAATATTTTAACGACTTTTAGTACGGATATGGATAAAAGCAGTGTACAGCAGGCAGCAACCTTAACGCAGGAAAATACAGGCGATGCTGTTGCTATAGATACCGTAGAGTATGGAGAAAATAACAGTGAGATCATTTTAAAACCAGCGAATATTTCTCTTGAACAAACATATGTTTTAACTTTGAGTGCCGATTTAAAAACGATAAACGGCATTGCTGGCACAAAACAGTATAAGTTCAGAATAACGGCAAAAAGTGTCACATCAAATTTTGATACGGAAGAGGAACGTGCGAAATGGACGGGAATAATTGATCTAAATGCAAGAACCGGCGACATCATGTCAGATGGTGCGGGAGGCGCATTGATTGCTGATTCTCAGTCGGTGCTGTCAGGTAGTTTTGCAAGAGCAAATCAAGGTGCAGTGGCAATTCTGGATAATTACACCGATTATGTTGATTGTAAGGACTCTGTAATCGAATTCGATTACAGAAATGATGATTATACCGCAATTAACTCAGGGTATGAAACAGCTACGGTATTCAGAGCTTTCTTCAGAACGGATCAATTAAATGTAAATAAAATATCAAATTATTGGGAGGCATCTTCCGGAAAGGGAGCATATGTATTTGAGCTTTATAAAAAAGGCAAAGCCGCCCATCTTGGTAAATGGGACGGAGCACAAACCAGATTTACAACAACATATGCAAAAGCTGGTCTGGAATCATTAGCGGAAAACGCTGATTTAGAGTATACAAAAGGTGATACCTATAGATATTCAATAAGTACAATAAACGGTGATAATGGAAACGTCACAATCAATATAAAACGAGCCAAATATACAGAAGGAGTTTTGGAAGATTATGTATCGGTGCTGACATACACTGATACAACTAATACATTATTAAACGGTACGTTTTGGCTAAATGCTGCGCAGTCCGATTCTGCAAAAAACGCATATAATGCACACAGAATTGATAATCTTTCATTTTATAGTGCTGATTTATTATCATATGACGGATTTTCGTCTGATGGAATTAATTGCGTTGCAGATGGAATTCAGATTAAGTTCACCTCTGTTATAGACGAAAATACTCTTGCAAACGGTATATACCTAAAGTCTGGTGAAAATGATATTATAAATATAGCAACCTTGACCGATGACAGAAGTATTGCAATGATTGACAGGGAAAAAATACCTGTAAATGGTGCTTTTGTTTTGGTAATTTCTGATGTGCTTAGGTCGGTTCTGGGAGAAGAGCTAGAAAAAGAAATTAGGTATACATTTGAAAGCCAGGGGTATTTCGATGATTTTAATGTGTCAACCGGAACAGATGACACATGGCATGTGAACAGCCAGAATAGTTCGTTTATTTATAATAATGAGTTGTTTGTTTCAAATAATTCGGCAGATAACGGAATGATTGACGGGTATCCCTGTTCAAATGAAAGAGCGGTAGCGTTAAGGAATGATTACCAAAACTATTTGCTAGAGAACTCTGTTTTTGAATTTGATTTTACCTGTACAACAAATTACATTACGAATATGGATTGGGCAAACTTACGGGTTCTTCTTAGGGGCTCCGGTTATACATTGAATGGAAATAATATTTTGACCAATACAGGAGCATATTTACTTGAAATTTCAGGATACGGAGTGAAGGCAGGGCTGTATAAATGGGATGGTCAGCCGGTTTCTGTATTGAGTACATCAAATACAATCGGAACGATATTGGCACCAAAGGCATGTATTAGTGAATATAAAATGCGTGAAAAAATCAGATATCGTGTAGAGATGCAAAATACTGAAAAAGGTGTGGAAATAGTTGTGAGCACAGCGATGTATGATAATGATGGTAAACTGGGAGAGTATCAGCCGCTGCTTAAAGCTGTTGATGAAAATAATCCGATACTTTCTGGCGGTACAGGATTTGTAACATCAGCTTCCAGACCGCAGTGGTCATATGTAAACGGATATTGTGTTGATAATGTTTTGTATCGGAATCTGATTTCGCCGCAGCAGATAATGAATAATGTAATTAACTCTGTTGAGTTTATAAATGAGCAAAGAGAGGTGATTGCAAATTTGAATGAGCATTCAAGAGAAGAAGTTTTGATTAAATGTGCAGTCAACTCGCAAGTAACGGCTCAAAGAGGTACGTTGGCTATAGCATTATATGATGCAATCAGTAAAAACCTTTTGTCCTTGTCGCTTAATGATATATCAGTTACAGAAGGTCAGAACGATTATGAATTTTCATATACCGTACCGGTGATTACGGAGCAATACACAGTAAAAGCCTTTTTATGGAATTCACCTTCTGAGATGATTCCATTAGCGCAAGCGTATAACTAAGTTTGGGAGGACTGAAAAAATGAATAAAAGAAACTGTATTTTATTGATTATGTTAATGCTAATAAATCTATGCAATATTGTGCATGGAGAAACTGATGCATCACTGAAAAGTGCGATATTGGCAGGTGATCAGTTGGTATTAACAATGGACAATGTTATTGACAGCGCAAATATCAGAGTTGTTGATGAACACAAACAAGAAATGGCAAATGTTAATTATAGTATTAGTGGAAGCAGAATTTATGTAAAAGTACCTTGTGAATTACAGAAACAGAACTCTCTTGTGATTCTAAACAATAAGTATTTAATTTCAGGCTTGAGGGAAGATACAGTTACTTCTAATTTTGACACTGTAGACGATTGTCAAAGATGGGTTTCAATCTTGGATTTGGGAACAGGTTCAAGAACAGGATATATCAGGTCAAATAATGCCGGAGGTGCGTTTTTGGCTGATAATGCGTCAAATGTAAATACAGGTAGTTTTAACAGAGTAAACCGAGCATCAGATGTTTATCTGAAAAATTATGTTGACTATCTTAACTTTCAGGATTCGGAACTGGCGTTTGATTATTCTAACCCGGATACTACAACAACGGGTGGCAATGCGGCTGTTGTATTGAGAGCATTTTTTAGAGCTGATAAAATATCTGTTGATATATCATCAAACCCCGTTGTTTCATCTAAAAACGGTGCGTATGCTCTTGAAATTTATAAAAAAGGCAAAGGTATACATTTAGCAAGATGGAATGGCACTGCTAACCGATTTACTGATTTGTCTGCAAAAACAAATGTAACAACATTTATAGATAATGATTCGTTAATCTATAACAGCGGAGATATATATAGATATGTTATCTTAACAACAAATGTTGAAAATGGTGTAAACATTGTTGTAAAAAGAGCAAAATATATAAATTCGATATTGGGTGAATATGAAACAGTCTTTGATTATACCGATTTAGCAACTGATACAAATACTCCATTATATAACGGAAGCTTCTGGATGAGTGCAAGAACGTCTGATACTATTAATTTTAATGCACACGTTATTGACAATGTAAGCTTTAGCAATAATAAGCAGGAAATTATTGATATTGAACAATATAAGGCTGATTTTGAACAAAGTGCCAAGGAGTTTATCGGGGTAACGGTTTTGAATAACTCAAAATACGATACTCTGATTAATTTGAGTGAACGTGCTAATCTTTTAATGTTTGTGTATAACGAAAACGAGTTGCAGGGGTATGAAAATGTCAAAATGTTGTTGGCAAAAATACCGCAGATAAATACAGTCAGATACACAAACAATGTATCAACCCATCAGATTGATGTTACAACATCCCTGCCAATTAAAAAAGGCAGCATGAATAAAGACAATGTGACAGTTCAAAAAAATGGAAAGGCTTTTGATGATTTTGAAGTTACAGCAGATAATGATGCATCAGAAAACTTTTCGATTAGGCTGTTTAACGACAGGTACTATAATTCAAAATTTGTGGTATCAATCAGCAAAAATATTGCTACCCAAGAGGGTAACATTATGATTGATGATTACAGCTACTCATTAAACGAAACACCGCAGGTGATACTTGGTGATATTATGGTTAGTGACAACAATAACGGAACTGTGACTGCAACCTTAATTGCTGAAAATAAAAGTGAATCTGCTGCAACCGTTTCTGTGCTGCTAAATGCGGTGATTGAATATGAATACAACGGTACAGCTTTTGAAAAGCAAATTGCGTCGTCGCAGATTACGGATACGATTGGTTCAGAAAGTTCAAAACCGATTTCAATGACTTTTGAGAAGCCTGTCGAAAATTTCAAGTGCAATGCGGTAGTTGTAAAAGATTTTAATACAATGCTTCAGTTGTACAAAACGGTTAATTCAAATAATGGGGGTATATAATAATGAAAAATAAATTAATATACCTTATCGCTGCTGCATTACTATTGCAAACTAGCGTTATGGCAACAGTAAACGAACCAACACTTAATCTTGAAAATGAAACTCTTACGGTAACAGGAAATACTGAGTCGCAAAAAGCAGGCCGTTATGTAAATGTATTGGTATTTAATCCGGATAAGTCAATTAGTGATTTGGGAACTGCTGGGGCTTTGCAGTACAATTCATCAACCATTACAGATGAAAATGGTGATTTTACATTTCATATTGCAATCAATAAAGAGACAATGCTAAAAGATGAAACCGGGCAAATCAAAGCAGGCGAATTTACAATCATAGTAAAAGATGATGAAGCCGGACAGCCGGAAACGTTTAAAAAGTTCTTTGCAGACAGAACTCTTCGTGAAAGCATTGTAAAGCTTATGGTATCAAATGCTGCAAGTGATTCAAAAACAAATGAAGAAAAAATAGAGGAACTGACGGTTGAGCTAAATGAATATAAAAAAGAACTGTCTTTAGAAAACAATGTATTCAACAATGTTGGAAAGGATACAATTGCGTCTTTGATAATTAATAATGGAATGTTAAAAAGTGCAACGATTGCAACGATTCAAAAAATTATTTTTGAGAATGTTTTGCTTGCCGCATTTAACGAGGGGAAATCAAGTTTACTATACGTGAATGACAGCTTGATGTATCAGGCAGAGTTGGGTTTAACAGCTTTTGATACAGATAAAGACTGTACAATTAAAAAATTATTTGATTCATATATTACGCAAACAGGAAGACAAAAAACAGTAGAGGATATGTGTAAAAATAATTTTGGAATTTTGCAGGATTTGAAGAATAAGTTTGCAGTTCAAACGGTATTAAAAGCGATAGCTTATCCCAATATTGATGGATATGGTGTATTAAAAGATATACTAACTTCAAAAAACGCTAAAGCGGTAGGTCTAAATCTTACAACATATATGTCTTTAAGCGATACAAATAAGGGGGAAGTTAACAGAGACTTATATAAAAATGAATATCAAACATTACAGGCTTTACAAAATGCAATTGATTCATCTTGTGAAAATCATAAAGACCAAGTGACACCACCTTCTTCACCATATTCAGGAGGAAAAGGAAGTGGAAGAGTTAGTGACGGAAGCGCTACATATATATCAGTTGTCGATGCAAAAAAAACAGAGAGTTTCTCTGATATTGATGGTTGTAAGTGGGCAAATCAGGCCATTATTGCTCTTTATGAAAAAGGTGTGATTATTGGCCCGGAAAAGAGTAAATTTGCGCCGGATGAAAAAGTTACCCGGGAACAACTCGCAAAAATTGTGTGTCTTGCTTTTGGATATGATATAACGAATAATAACCATTCTGTATTTTCTGACGTGCAGGATGAGCAATGGTACACATCTTATGTTCAGACGTTATACTCAAAAGGTATAATCAGCGGAATATCTGATTCGGAGTTCGGAGTTGGAATGTATGTGACAAGACAAGATATAGCAACAATTATTTATAGAATTATAGGTAATAATAATATTTCAGAGGAAAAAGAATTTACAGATAAAAAAGAAATCTCAGCATATGCAAAAGATGCAGTTAACTATCTGGCAGGACTTAAAATTCTTAATGGTTTTGAGGACGGGAGGTTTGGTGCAACAGAACATTGCACACGGGCTCAGGCGGCTAAAATTGTATATGATTCGATGAATGCGAGGTGATATAAGTGAAGTTAAGAATTGTTAGTTTTTTGCTGGTAATTGGCATGGCTTTTACGGGTTTGTATTTCGTTTTTGCAGATGGATACGATGATTTGACAGACGAAGAAAAGTATAATGAATCGATTAAAGAACAAAATGGCAGTAATAGTTCTCCAAATATGATATATGGCGAAAAGGGTGAAACTGTATATATTTACGTTGCACCAAACGGGAGTAGTACAGCAAGCGGAGCCATTGCTAATCCATATGGTTCTATTGAGGATGCTATAAGAAAGGTGACTAAAATCAGAGAAACTGCCGGATCTCCAAGTGAAATACAGGTTATATTTCGCGGCGGAGATTATAGAATAAGCAATTCAATATCACTTGATGGAACAAATACAGGTTTTAATAATGATTGCAGAGTTGTATTTAAGGCTTATGAAGGCGAAAAACCAATTTTTAAAGGTTCTAATCAAATCGACCTCGCAAAGATGGAACAGTTGACTGATAAAAAGATTCTTGACAGAATGGATGCATCTGTAAGAGAAAAAATTGGTGTCATAGACCTTAATCAGCAAGGAATTAAGGATATGTCAAAAGACCCTGATGGGCTTGTGACATACTATAAGGTTTATCTTGATGAAAAAGAGCAAATGATTTCACAATGGCCGAATGGTGAGTTTAATTACGGAGAATTTCGTTCTGTTGAAAAAGGTGGCGCCGGAAAAGACGGCGTAGGCGGTGCGTTCATGTACCTGAACACCACAAGACCTGAGCGGTGGCTTGACGCCAATGACGCGGTAATCGGAGGGTTTTTGGGGATTGACTTTAGTATGGATTTGGCTGCTATGGCAGGCGTAGAACCCAAAAGTTCTATAATAAGGTTAAAGCATGGCACAAATTATCAGGTTTCAAGTACAGGGTCAAGAAGATGGAAAGCATATAATCTGCTGGAGGAGATTGACATGCCGGGCGAGTGGTACATTGACAGAGATAAACAGCTTATGTACTACTATTATCCATATGGATTAAGCAATGCGAAAATGGAGCTGTCTACGCTTTCAGCCCCGATGTTTACGTTTAGTAACGCTGCAAATATTACCTTTGAGGGAATTAAATTTGCTCAAACCTGCGGTGCGGTATTTTTGGGAAATACCGATGGGTCCAGCGTAACAAACTTTATGGTTAATGGCTGTGAGTTTACTGATATTCAGGGAAAATGTTTTGATTTTCAAACCTATAATATGGGCAAATTTTTTGATCATGCAAATTATCAAAACAGAATAGGAAATTGTTATAACGTAAAGATAACCAATAACATATTTTTTAACAACGGAAATCATGCAATTAGCATTAATTCGGGCAATCCAAACACGCTGGAAAGTGCAGGACTTATAATACAAAACAATTATGCAAATCAGTCAGCATCATATGCAAACGAATCCTTTAACTTACTTGCATCTTTTAATGCTATCGGAGCGGTTGTGAATAATAATCTTGTTCATAATGGGTTTTTTCATGCTATTAACATGGCAGGCAGTTTAAATGATGTAAGCTATAACGAGTTATCATATCTTACAAGAGAAACGTCAGACTGTGGTGCAATTTATTCGGGAAGAACGGTTGTTCAAAGAGGAAACCAGATTTCATATAACTTCTTCAACATACCAATTTCATCACAAATAAAAGACGCACGTTCCAATGCAATATATTTTGACGATGGCTTTTGTGGTGTTAATATTCATCATAATATTGGAGTCAAGGGTAATAATTTTATTTCCGCCAGTGGTTCGAGCAATGAGATTGAAAGTAATACAATGGTAAATTTTAAAGAAGGCATATCATTTAGTCCAAGAGGATTACCGTTGCATAGGAAACTTTTAAAGAAGGAAACGCTTGCCGACCCTGATTTCACTAACATAATTTTAAACAGATTCCCTGAAATAATGGATGAATATAATTTGCTTGAAAAAATTTCATACAGCTATTTGGTATTTAATAAATGTATCGGAAACTACGGAGTAAACAGTAAAAAGATAGGTTCGGGACTTAGAAAACTGATGTATGAAAACAATACCTTTGAAAATAACATTGATGAAGAAACAAGCACCGCATTTGTAAATCCGCAGGAGCTTGATTACAGAGTAAGAAAGGATTCTGAGGTATACAAGAAAAATCCTGATTTGGTTTCTGAGGACTTTGATTTGAGCAAAATCGGAATTCAATGGAAGGACTTTGGCGGTAAGGAAAGAATTACCGATAAACGTAGCTTCAGAAAGCTTTTCCCCGAAAACGGAAGAACCAATGTAAAATCATATCAGCTTGATTTTATGTGGGAAAAGGCGTTTGATGCAGATAAGTACAGATTTGTGCTTGCTACAGACCCGGATTTCGAAAATATTGTTGAGGATAAGGAATGTGGGCATAACTACACAACTATTGAGCATCTTGATGCAAGCTATACCGACTATTATTGGACTGTGTACGCAATAAATGACACAATGAGCTTAAAGGGTGAGTGGAAAGCAAATGGTGTTACATACAGATTTACTACCGCAAAGGCAGAATTTCTTGATATAACAAGTCTTGAAAATGCAATTGAAAAAGTAAATGAGATGCTTCCGCTAATTAAGGAAGGCACAACAGGCGGAAAATATCTGGAAGGAACATTGCAAAGAATTGACGATGCTTTAAAGGAGGCAAAGGAAGCTTTAAAGTGGAAGGAAGGCGAAAAGCTGCAAAGTGATGTTGAACGCATAATAGACAAGTTGAATGATTCCATTTCTGATAACTACATGAACGAAGGCTATTATGACCTATCCGATGCATTAAAAGATCAAAAAGCATGGACTATAAGAGATGAAAGTTCATCTAACATTAAATTTGATAATGGGAAGGTAAAGATGTCCTGCTATGATGACAGCGGACAGAAGTTGATTGGGGCTGTATATATGGAAAATCAAAATCTTGCACCTTTTTCTAAGAAAATTCTGTACAAATTCAAAATGAAGGTGGACTTTGGTGTTTCAGACAATATGAACCAGTTTATTGCTTTATCGGTAAGGGGACAGGAAATTGGCGCAGATGTATGGGCGTGTGAAAACTATTATTTTTGCATTAAGCATGATAAAATTGAGGTTCAGTTGAAAACAGGAGGAAGTTCAAGAATTATTTATACAAAGGAAAATCATATTTTAGAGGACAAAGAGTGGCACGATGTAGTATTTGGTGCAATAGATTGTCAATTCGGACAATTGATGGTACTGTTTATTGACGGTGAACAGGTTGCGGAGTTTATGCATACAGACTCAGACCAGATTACCAGATACGGAGGCTTGAAAATCAATTCATGGGCGCCGATTGAGCTTGAATTTGCAGGCGGAGAAGATGTACAAGACCCGGCACCATTTGATGAAATGATACGGAATAATTCATTAACAGGGCTTGCTGATTTGTGTGCGAGCATCAATAAAGCTCAGACTTCCGACGATGGCATACTGTTGTATATAGGTAGTAAGCATTATTATGCTAATAGCAAACTGCATAAAATGGATAAACCTGTTATTACGCTTTTGGAAGGTCAGGCAGTTATAAATCTTGATAATGTAAAAACTGTATTGGGTATTGATTCAAAGGTTGAGGGTAATAAGGTGGAATTTTCAAGAGTGGACAATTTGGCAAGCTTCAATATTGTTGACACTGTTGATACACAATACAGCGATGTTATTTATAGGCAGAATGATGGTATTTATGTACCGCTAAGACCGCTTCTGAATTCAATGAGTATATCGCTTGCGTATTATGAAGGTTTAATTTCAGGAAATACAAAGGGATATATGGAGTTTGCTAATATGCTTGATAAAGCAAATTCAACCCAAATGGCGTTTGACATTATAACTGGTAGGGAGGAATAGAAGAATGAACTTAAATCGAAGTATGTCACTAACATTGGTAATAAGTATGATTTTGACACTATTTGTTTCTTTTAATGCATTTGCACAGGCGGAATGGGATCCATTCAATGGAGATAAAGACGTAAATGTTGTTTTTATAGGCGGTTCCATTACGGCAGGTGACGGATATCGAAGCGGTATCGGGGATTATCTTATAGAAAAATACTCGAATCTAGTTGAGGGAAGAACAATAAAAAATTACAATGCGGGAATAGGCGGCACAGGCTCATATTATGGTTTCATGCGTCTTGACCGAGATGTTATATCAAAAAAACCTGACTTGGTTTTTGTAGAGTTTGCGGTTAATGATGGTGTGGATAAGGAAACGGCAATGTTTGGAATGGAGGGAATCGTAAGAAGTTTGCAAAGTCTTGAAAATCCTCCTATGATTGTATTTGTTTATACATCAGGTCCGCAGCTTAAAAACAATTCTGACAAACATCAGCCAATTGCAGACTATTATCAGATCCCTGTAATTGATTTTCGTCAGCATATGATCGATGATGGCTATAAGGGGACGGACGCAGGTCTGACATACGAGCAATTGCCGTCAAAATTGAAAATGTTATATGGCGATATAATCCACCCCAATTCAGAGGGCGGAAAGCTATGGACAAAATATGCGGTAGCAGATTTGAGCGCTGACCCGAAAGCATGTTTTAAGTATCCGAAAATCAACAAAGAACCTCTTACATCAACTTATAAATATATCAATGGTATGCACCCTGTATTTGTCGGTGCAGCAGATGCACTAAACAATGGCACGTTAAATGTCGGTGGTTATCACAAGGAATATAGTGATGGAGCTATGGATATAAACGAAACATCAACACTGACCTATGATTTTGAGGGTAATTTGATGATTCCCATGGTTAAAACAAGCGTAAATGGCGGATATGCAAATATATTAATTGCAGATAGTAGTGTAAGTGAAAGGGTAAATACATATTTTACAGCCGGAGCAGATACCATGGCTGTAAAGGCATTAAATCTTGCTGATGGTAAACATACTATTACAATCAAGGGCGAAAATAATATACCGGATGGAAGCAGTGGGAAAAATATTTCGGTTTTAGGTTTTTTTAAGGAGGGCGAAAAATATAAATACCCAACAGAGTATCCTGATTATGTCGTAAGGCACAATGAAGAAATAAAGGAAACTAAGACCGAAGAAACAAAAACAGTTGAGAATTACGAAGAGTATCAGTCTGATTTGAATATTGCCTACCAGCTTAGGATATTGAACGAAACTCAAAAGCTGTCACCGGCGCAGGAAATGACAAGAAAGGAACTAGCATATGCAATTGTTAACATTGTTTCTAATGATACTAATAAAGTTGATAAATGGAAAGAAGCTGTATTTAAAACTGATGGCAATGATACTGTCATAGAACGGAAAAAAGATACAAATACTTTTATTGATGTACGTACGGACAATGAGTATTATGACGCAGTTGAAAAGGTCAATATTTATGGTTATATGGGGGGAGTTTCTTCAAATACTTTTGATCTTGATGGTGTAGTCACAATAGCACAAATTTCAGCAGTTTTAGTTAAAATGCTTGGGTATAATATTTTGGCACAGGAAAAAGGAGGATATCCGAATGGATATATTGCAATTGCATCAGAACTTGGATTATTAAAGGGTATTGATGTTGGCGAACCTAGTAAAGCTATTAATATTGCAACTTTTGCAAAGATACTTAAAAATACTTATAAGGTTAAAATAATGTTCACATCCTATCAGACGCAAGGGGCAAGCATTGAAAAATCAGAGGAAACTTTTCTAAAATATTATATGGATTACAGTTGGATTTCCGGATTGATGAGTCAAACGCCGATAACATCATTAACAACTGCTAATAACAGCAATAAATTTGTTGTAGGCGGATATGAGTTGAACGGAACGGCAAACAGCTTTGTATATATAGATTATATTGGAAGAGATGTTGAAGCAATTTATAATAAAGATAACGAAATGGTGTATGCTTTTCTTAACGAAAAAGATGAGGTTACGTCAATTGAGTTTGTTGATGTCAATCAATATAGCAAAGGAATACTCCAATACTTTGAAAACGACAGTAATAAAAGTATATCAATAAAAAAGGATGCATATTTGCTGCATAATGGAATTTCAATAAATACTTTTGATGAAAATCTGTTTAGTTTTAAAAAAGGTTATATTCAGATTATAGAAACAACAAAAGGAGAACAAATTGTATCTGTAAGCAGTTATGAGGATTGGGTAGTGGCTTCAAATGATATAAATTCTAAAGTTCTTTACAGAAAAGGCGATTCGAATAATAGAAATCTTGGTACTTTAGATTACGGGAATTTACGGTATATAAGAGTTGCTGACGAAAAGGATAACATTGTTGATATTGCCTCACTAAGCTCGGATAGTATAATAAGTGTATGCAGAAATATAAAATCTGCAAAAATCCTTCTTTCAAATGTAAAAGTTGATGCATTTAATATTAGTGAAATTGAAAAAAATAATGAATTAATTGTGGTTAAAAATGGAAGTGCATCTTATGAAGTGTTAAGTAATTATTACGATTCTGGAAAAATGCCGAATTTGTTTGTCGGTAATACATACAAGCTATATATTGATGTATTTGGATATATAGTGTGGGCGGAACAAACAGTGACGAGTGTGAAACAAGGAGGCGTTATTAAACAATTCTATGCACCTGACAATAATGTCGGAAATTTATGTGAAGTCGAAGTGGTTGATTTTTCCGGGAAAGTAAAGCAGTATAAAATATCGGATAAACTAAAAGTTGTTGATAATTTGGGAATAACAAAAATCTTAAAATATAATGATGAAATTAAGGAATATTTTCAAGGTTTTCAAGGTTTTGCAGAATTTGTTTTGAATGATAAAAAAGAAGTTAAGGAGTTTGATCTACCAAGGACAGTAATTCAATCAACAGATGATGAAGATACGGTATATGATATTTTGAAAGTACTTAATGTTTCTAAAACAGACTTTAGATCAAACAGCACGCTGAATGTATGGATAGGCGAATATGCAAAAATATATTTTACACCATCATTTACACAATTTTTGTATTGCCCTGACAGCATAGAGGAAAAAAAATATAAAGGAAGTACAAGTGTAAGACAGGTATTCCCTACAGCTGACCCCTATAGTATTAAGGCATATGGAAATATTAAGTCATCAACCGCAAAATACATTGTCTGCACAACAGAAAGAGCTGCTGTAACGGCAACTTATGATTTGTTTGCAAATGTTTATTATGTGAATAAAGTGTATAAGACAGTCAATGAAGATGGTGAAACTGTTGACGCCATAGATGGTACATTACTAAAATACAACGGTTCAATGCGTGCTTCAACATTTTACTCAAAACTCAATGAGGTAGAACTACCAAATGGAACAACCTCGTTGATTATGGGTTGTACTGATGTTTTGAGAAGCAAGGATGATATAGGTGTTTTAAACCGATATAAAGTGAATAAAGGAGATCTAATTGGAATTGTTCCGTCGGGAAATAATGTTGGTTATATGCTGTATATGTATATGTTATATAAGACTGATGCATATGCGCCGGGATCTGAGGGATATGGAAGAAAAGGATGGATTGTCGGAGCAAAATCCACATATGCGGATAATGACATTTATTCAAACCCATATTCGATTGGTTCCACAGGCAACCTTTATACGGATGCAAAACTTCAAAGTAACTGGTCATCAAAAATACTAAGAGGCTATGTAGTATCATATATTGACGGTGTTATGAAGATAACGACACAGGATTTGTCAACCGGAGCTTTTATCGAAAATGAACCGGGATATATTACTGAATTTGTTAAAAAGTTTTCGGGAAGTGATCAAGAAACATACTGCATAGATTACACAACGGGCGAGGTAAGAAAAGCAACGGATTCTGATATTAGGTCATATGATGATTACGGAAATAATGCTTCTCAAATTTTATTTTTAGGAAGAGGAACAACATGGTCGGCAATCATTATAAATGGCGAAAATTAAATAGTTGACTGCTCAGTTTTTAAATGAATAACTTATCAACTATAAAATGAGGTTTTTATATGACAATAAAAAACATTAACGCAGTAAGTGGGAAGACATATGGAATGGGTAAATTATTAACAGGTGACTATCAATATGAAGATAGATTATATCAGTTTGATTATGTGCCTGATGAATTAAAAGGATGTTTACATATTAAAACACAAGGAAATGACAAATTGATAAGCGAGAATGAAGAATGCTTCTCCTTCGAAATTGATGAGGCAGCAGACATATATGTATTATATCCTGATAAACAACCTATTCTACCAAAATGGCTGGAAAATTATGAAATAACAAGACTTAAAGTTACTAGATTAGATTCAATGTGTTGTAATCTAAAAGGGTGCTTTAGCTTGTATAAAAAAACTTTCGAAAAAGGTAAAGTCATATTTTATGGCTGTTCTCCACAGAAAATGCTTGATGAGGAATGGTATGTCAAATCAATGGGCGCAGGTTATTGTATGTACAGTGTATGTGTAAAGGAAAAAACGAATTAAACTAAAGACATTAACAAAATTATGAATGGGGCATTCGAATTACAATAAAATATATTATATGAGGAGGAAAAGGTATGAAAACAAAAAAAACATGGGTGGCAGCATTACTATCATTGACTATGATGATTCACTTGTTTCCAATGATGAGTTTTGCAGAAACGGCATCATTGATTGAGGCTACTTCTATTGGCGAGAAACTGATTCTGAAAATGGATCAGCCTGTAACCGCAGAACAAATCAGTGTAAGAATGCTTGATGCTGACAATCAGGAATTAAGCAATGTTACGTATTCGGTTAATGGAACAGATATTGCAGTGACAATACCTGATGCATTAAAAAACGCAAGTCCAAGGGTTATCCTAAATAATACATATGAAATTGTGTATTCTCAGAACGAGGTTACGTCAGACTTTAATACAAGCACAGATTTGGCAAGATGGAAAGCGAGATTAAGTATTCTTGGGAATCGTCCTTCTATTAATCCACCGAAAGCAGATGCCGTAAGTGGTACAGCAATGCTAATGACGGATAATGCATCATCAACAGCAAAGACTTTTGCTAATGGCTATACGGCTAGCAGCCTTTCGACGGTTACATATCTTGGTAATTATGCGGACTATAAGGATGTGGAAAATTCTGTAGTTGAATTTGACTATATGTATCCATATACGCAATCTACCGGATATGAAGATAAGGTAGCATTCAGAGTATTCTTTAGGACGGATCCATTCACTGCAACCGATACGAAGGTTTCTACTGTCAATTGGGCGCAGGTGGCATCTGCTCAGGGAGCATCTGCTCCGGGAGCGTATGTGTTTGAGCTTTACGGAAGAGGTAAATATGCACAGCTAAGCAAATGGAACGGCAATACAATTATACCGCCTGAAATAAATGTTAATGGCAATAGTAATATTCAGGCAATCAGCGGAACGCAGACGACAATGAATTATACAGAGTTAGAGGTGTACAGATACAAAGTAGCGGCAATCAACATTGGCAATAACGTAGAAGTTACTGTTCAAAGAGCAAAACACGGATCCGATGGTACATTGGGAACGTTTGAAACATTAATTCAATATACAGATACAAATTCTCCGCTTACAAAGGGTACATTTTGGTTTAGTGCAATTAACAACGATAGCACTAGCGCGGAAAAAGCATACAATGCACACGTTATCGATAACGTGTCACTGTGCACAGAAAAAAGTCTTACAATTCAAAATGTTACAAGTATTGAATCTACAACCTATCAAGCGATTACCAGTCTGTATGATTTGATAGGCACTAACGAATTGTTTGATAATATGGCTCTGTATAATACGGTAACAGATAATCTTGCTGTGATAAAACTCATCAAACAATCAGTTGATGGGGATATTCAGCAAAAATATGATGCCATTAAAGCTGAATTTGACAAAGATCCTGAATTTATACAAGGCAAGACATATGGTTCATTAATAAAGCTTCAATACAATAAACCTATTTTATCGCTTGATGAAGTACAGGTTACAATGCTTGACACAAATGGTGATACTGTAAGTAATATTGATGTAAGCATTAACAGCTCAGATACAAGATATATCGATGTAAGCATACCCACGCAATATATCAATACTGACTTTAGGATTGTTATAAACAACGAAATAATCCTTAGAGCACAAAATATAGCAGTATTTAGTGATTTTAACACAACAAACAGTCTGAGTGAATGGTCGGCTATGATTGATGCTACAAAAGGAAGAACAGGTACACCAAAGTCTGATAACAGTACGGTATCTTTAGCTGATACTAGTTCCACGACCAGTACCCATTCTACAAACGGTTTTATTTATTACAGCAGAGGTGCAGCACTTTACAAAAATAATTATGCAGATTACGTAAATTGCGACAATTCTGTACTGGAATTTGACTTTAAAAACCCTGATAATACCACAAGTAATACAGCCAATTACACTAAAAATGTATTAAGAGCAGTATTTCGAACGGATGCTTTTGTAAAGTCAGATGACGGCACTTACGGATACACCAGCTCAGCAACCGGAGCATATGTTCTTGAGCTTTATGCAAAGGGTGCGAAGGCAAATCTTACAAAGTGGGGTGGAACAACAATTAATTTTGTTCAAACCGATGCAAAGGCAATACCCGGTGCTTCAACATTAGCAGAAAATACTACAATGGGATATACAGCCGGAGATACTTACAGATATAGAATTTTTACTGAAAATGTAGGTGATAACGTAAAAATTACAGTTCAAAGAGCAAAATATACAAATAGTGTATTCGGGGCTTATGCTGATGTGCTTAGTTATACAGATGTAAAATCAGGTATAAACACACCGCTGACAAAAGGTACATTCTGGTTTACCTCAAACTTCACGACAGCAAGTGCCACCACATACAATGCTTACATGCTTGATAACATAACGTTTGCAGGACCAACTGCACTTACACAGGACAGCGCAGCACCGATTGTCGCTAACACTAAGGCAGATATTGACACCCTGATTGCAAATCTGAATAATAATCAGACAATCTATGACAATATTGATCTGATTAACGGAATTAACAGCAATATTGATTTTGTTACAAGTATTGACGGCTCTTTTGATGCTGAGTACCTTAACAAGTTCTACAATGCAGTAGGATTCAAATGTTTGTCATATGAAATCAATAATAAGTCTGTACAGATAAAAATGACTCAGCCGATAAATGGAGATACATTCAATGTATCAATTAAAAAGTATGATGGAACAGCAACTACATGTACTGCACAATTGGTAGGTAACGGAAGAGTTATATCAATTGATTTAAGCAATGTTGTAGATGAGGACATTTATAATATCTTCATTGATGGAGCGACATCATCTTCATCAGGAGTGACATTAGGCGCAACCTTGCTTTATGAAGCTACATATAAAAAAGGCGCAACAGAACTTGCATCGATTACAGGACCTAAACCTGTTGCGAACGCTGCAATAACAGAAACTAACGATGGATATAACGTTGCTATCAGTGTTTCAAATGGTAAAGCAGAGAACAAAACAGGAACAATTTACGCAGTGCTATATGATAATTCAAATAATGAGTTGATTGACAAGGAAGAGCTTACATATAACTTTGCAGATGCCTCATACACAAATACAGTAACATTGTTAAAGGGAGGCAAGGCATCAACCAGAGTTGAAGTGATGTTCCTTGATACTGATTTGAATGACTGGGCTAAAAAGGTAATATTTAATGCTGCTGCTGCCTATAGCGATGGATTCTCCAGCTATGGCGGAAATACGCAAGCATATTATCATACAGAAGAAAAGAACGCCTTTATTACAGGGTTTTTTGATGGTGAATATATAATGCACGAAACAGTTAAATTCATTGTAAAGGATTCTTCAAATAATACTGTTTATGTGGCTGAAATTTCACCAAAGGATGACAGAAACTACGCATATAAGTTTAAGCAGGAGGCAAGCCTTGCAGGTTGCACGCTTGATGTTTCGGAAGAAGGAGCTTTGGAGAAAAACGTAGCAATCGACATAACAGATGAAGTTCCAATAACAACAGATATCAGAGCATTTGATGCAGACGGCGGAAAGTTCGATGTTGGTGTAGATAATTCTGTTGTAGTAGAAGCTGTAATGACAAACAGACTTGGCAACGGGAAAAAGCCTAGAGTTATAGTTGCAAGCTACAACGGAGGTACGCTTGTCAATGTAACTGTAAAGGAAGTTGAAATTGCGTATTTTGAAAGGATGAAAACAGATACGGTTACATCAGCAATCCCTAGTGATGCAGATGATGTCAAGGTATTTGTATGGGAATCCATGAATTCAGTTAAGCCATATAAAAAGAGTGTTGACTTAAAGGGTACTGATTCCGCAACAGTATATTTGTTGGGTGACTCGCTGGCTTCAAATTATCTCTTAGATGCAATTCAAAATCCGAATGGTTTAAGAGGTTGGGGCATGTATATTAACCAGTACTTTGGCGATAACATTACAATTCAAAACCTTGCCACGCCGGGATACAGAACATATTCATACAGAGATTATAATAAGGGTACAAGCTGGTGGGAATATCTGCAAACTAAAACGCTAAAAGCAGGTGATTCTGTAATTGTTGCTTTAGGGTCAAATGATATGGGTCATTTTATTTATGGAAAAAATGGTAAATGGTACTACAATGAGAATGTTACAACAACAATTGAGGGAACAACATTTAACTCTCAGAAGAAGCAATATGCATATTCAAGCAGTGACGCGGGCGTAACAACAGTGTTTGATGGAAAGGACTATAGAGTATGGGAGATGCAGGAAAACCTGCGCAAGTTCTTAGATGACTGCCGTAGAAAAGATGTTAATGTAATCTTGGTTGGATTGCCTGCTGTATCAGGTGATAAAAATGCAGTAAATTACCCGGAAGAGCTGGCAAGCAGTGCAATAAGAGAAATTGCTGAGGAATATAATGCTACATATGTTGATCCTAAACAAAAAACAGTAGAGGTTGTAGCAGATATAAATAATGACCCTACAAAAGATATTCATTCATATTTTGTAAGCGACAATGTTCATTATACAGAATATGGTGCAAAGGTTGTTCTTGACGCAATAATGAATGGAATTAATGTAAGCGGTTCACCTCTTGCACAGGCAATTGATGAAACAAAACTTGCAACTATGCTTCCTTTAGTAGAAACAACACCAGGAGAATAAATATTTGTAAATTTATGTTAAGAAAGGATAAAGAAATTTATCCTTTCTTAACTTTGATTCGAGGTGCGAAAATGATTAAAAATGCAAATTGGATTAAACCTGTTATAAACATGAAAAACATTGCTCCCCTTTTCAAAAGGGAGTTTGATGTGAAAAAAGAAGTAAAAAAAGCCACGCTTACCATAACTGCAATGGGTGTGTATGATGCTTTTTTAAATGGAGAGAAAATCGGTAACTATATCATGGCGCCTGGCTGGACTGTGTACGAAAAAAGACATCAGTACCAAAGCTATGACATCAAGGATATGATAAGGGAGCAAAACTGTCTTACCGTTTTAGTTGCAGCAGGCTGGTACAGAAGTAAAATGCCGGGGTGGGATGTTAAAAAGCTGCGTACAAATTATCTTTTGCCTCCTGCGATTATCGGTGAGATTGAAATTGAATATGCCGACGGTGAAATTGAAACGATTATAACCGATTTAGAATGGAAGGTGTCGGAAAGTCCGCTTTTGTACTGCACAATCTATGACGGAGAGATATATGATGCAAACCATACAGCCAATAAATTTGGCGATGTCGAATTTATTGAGACAGATAAAAGTGTTTTAATCCCGCAAGAGGGAGAAATAATCAGAGAACAGGAAAGAATTAAGCCTGCCAGCTTCTTTGTCACCCCAAATGGCGAAAAAGTGCTTGATTTCGGGCAAAATATCACAGGGTATGTTGAATTTACCGTGAATGCTAAAATTGGAGATAAGGTGCTGTTGACTTGCGCGGAAATTCTGGACAAGGATGGTAATGTTTATAATATAAATTATAGAAGCGCAAAGTCGCAGATTGAATATTATTGCATAACAGGCGTTCAGACACATAAACCGTCACTAACTTTTTACGGTTTTCGCTATATCCACATTGATGAATTTCCAAATGAAGTAAATCCTGATGACTTTACAGCAATTGTGGTACATTCGGATATGAAAAGAACAGGTAAAATATCATGCGGAAAGCCAATTTTGAACAGGTTTTTTAAAAATGCGCGCTGGGGGCAAAAGGATAACTATTTAGATGTTCCAACAGACTGTCCGCAAAGAGATGAAAGACTTGGCTGGACAGGGGATGCACAGGTGTTCATAAAAGCTGCGGCATACCAGTATGATATAGAAAAATTCTTTGAAAAATGGCTGAAGGACTTAGCCGCAGACCAGGCTGAAAGCGGAAAGGTAGGTATGGTCATACCCGATGTGATTTTTGACGATTTTATAAGCGCAGCATGGGGCGATGCAGCTTGTGTATGCCCGTGGGAACTGTATAAGGCATATGGGAATCCGCAAATACTTGAAAACCAGTTTGAAAGCATGAAAAAGTGGGTTGATTATATCGGAACCGTTACAAAGGACGAATATCTATGGATAGGCGGTTTTCATTGCGGTGACTGGCTTGCACTGGACGTTGAGGACAAAAGAAACTGCTTTGGCGGATCGGATCGGGATTTGATTGCTTCGGTCTATTATTTTTATTCCACACAGATACTTGTAAAAGCAGGTTATGTTTTGGAAAGAGATGTGTCGAAATATGAGGAACTGGAGCAAAGAATTCATGAAAAGTTAAAAAAGATGTACGCAACCTACAAAACTCAGACAGAACATATACTAGCACTGCATTTTGACTTTACACCAGACAGGGAAAAGACAATTGCAGATTTGGTAAAAATGATACAAGATAACGGTGACTGCCTGACCACAGGCTTTGTTGGAACACCTCTAATTTTGCACGTATTGAGTGACAACGGATATGCGGATTTGGCATATACTCTGCTTTTGCAGGAGCGATTCCCATCATGGCTGTTCAGTGTAAAAATGGGAGCAACAACAATATGGGAAAGATGGGATTGCCTGGAGGAGGACGGAAGTCCGAATAAACAGGGAATGGTATCCTACAACCACTATGCCTATGGCTCAGTAATGGATTGGGTGTACGGAGTTGCAGCAGGAATTAAACCAATTGAGGAATTTGCAGGCTACAAAAAAATCAGCATTGCACCGGTTCCCGATAAAAGAATAGGCTGGATTGATGCAGAGCTTGAAACAAGATGTGGAAAAGTCCGCTCAATGTGGTGGTATGACGGTGACAGCGTCCGCTATGAAATCGAAACCCCGGCACCTGCTGTAATTACAATTAATGATAAAATATATGAAGTGGAAAAAGGAACGTATATGTTCTGATTCACGTGCAATTTATTTGACTTTCGGAGGTGTACAATGTTTAATTTACAAAATAGCACACTAATTCTTGAAAAACTTGATATAATGCAAAATATTAGTTTGCAAATCAATGTCAACGGCAAGACTTATTGCTTTGAGCATGAAATGAATGGAAATTGCCTTAAATATAACAGCTTGTGTGGTGAACACAAATTTGAGGGAAATATCACTTTTGAAGAAAGGGGAAATTCGGTTGTTTTGAGTATTTCAGCAGAGCTTGAAGAAAGAATGATGCTTCCTATACAAACATTTGATGCAGACAACGCAATTGAAATTAAGTTTAAGATTGATTTGTCAGAAGGAGCTGTTGCAAGGTATATGCAAAATTTGTACTGTAGTCATGTGGAGTTTGGAAAAGCTCCGCATGATACTCAGGGGCTACTTGTAAAAAAACAGGATAAGCATCTGTTTTATCTTCCAATAGTAAATCTGCTTACCAAAGCACAACTTGAGGGTGATGGCGATGAACTGACGCTGTATGTAAGTAGTGAGTGTGATGGATATAACAAAATCAATGGTGATATTCTTGTGATTTCCTGTGGCGATACACCGTATGAGAGTATACATAACGGATATCTGGCAGGAGCAAAGTCTGAATATTTTATCACCCCATTAAAAGATGATAAGAAATACCCTGAATTTTTGAATTATTTTGGCTGGTGTACATGGAATGCGTTTTATCATGATGTAACTGCCGAAAAGATAATAGAAAAGCTAAAGGAATTTAAAGAAAAGAATGTGCCGATTAAGTGGATTTTAATTGATGATGGTTGGATTAATTCGGAAAATTGGAGGCTTAAAACTCTACAGGCGGATGAAGAAAAATTTCCAAATGGGTTATCAAAATTTATAAAAACCGCAAAAGAAGAATACGGCGTTGAATATGTAGGTGTGTGGCATGCATTGTCTGCATACTGGATGGGAATAGAAAAGGATAGTCTGGCAGCTAAGGAAAGCATGAATACGACACGTACAACAAAATCAGGTTTTGTTGTCCCGGATTATGAAGATGAAGATAAGGCATTTGAGTTTTTTAATAACTGGCATAAATACCTGAAAAATGAAGGAGTAGACTTTTTGAAGGTGGACTGCCAAGGAAATATTATGCAAATGTGCAGAAATAATACATCTGTTGTAAAAGCTGCAAGATGTGTGCAAAAGGGACTAGAAAGGTCTGCAAGAGAAAATTTTGATGATGCTCTAATAAACTGTATGGGAATGGGTATGGAAAATGTGCAATCAAGAAGTTTTTCGGTAGTAATGCGAAATAGTGACGATTTTTTTCCTACTGTTGAAAACGGTTTTAAAAATCATATTATCCAGAATATCTATAATAGCATGTTTCTGAATGATTTGTATTACCTTGATTTTGATATGTGGTGGACAAAGCATGGGTCAAATATTCAAAGTGCTGTACTTCGTGCAATCAGCGGGGGACCTGTATATGTCAGCGATAAGATTGGAGAAACAAACGGTGAGGTATTATCACCATTGCTTGACAATAACGGCAAAATTATAAGATGTGATGAAACGGTAGTCCCGACACCTGATTGTGTGTATCAAATCCCTAAAAATGGAGTTATTAAGCTAATGAACAGTATAGGTGACGCATCCGTTTTGGCAGTATTTAATCTAAATGTTGATGCTGACAGCGAAAAAGCTATAGTTAAAATTGATGATATTAAGCTAAAAAATGCTGACGAATATGTGGCATATCTGTATTTTGGAAAGAAATTCCGGAAATTTACCAAAGATACAAAGATAGAGCTTGAACTTGGCAAAAATGGTGTAGAAATTATCAATTTCTATCCTGTAGTTGACGGCAAGATTAAATTGGGTGATACATCAAAGTATATTAATGCAGGAACTATCAAAATGTGAGGAGAACATCCCAGAAAAAAATTCATCTAGTTTTGAAGTAAAAGCATTATTAATTTTATAATACTTATTTCAGGTGGATTATCTGGTAAAAATTAATTTGAAAAACGGAGGGCGTAAAATGGTAAAATTTAAATATATATTAAATGATGGTACAAGTGCACCGACAGCAACGAATGCGTGGGTGCCGGATTGCGAGGAGCAAATTGGTAACAGGTTTGTATATGCAGGGTTTGAAATAATACAGGAAGAAACAACATTTGAAGGTATTGGTGCAATTGCACAGGAAAACATAATTAAAAATACAGGAGATAAAGATATCAGGATTAATAGGTTCAGCTCAACATACATTGAGGGAATTGCACCCGCATTTTATAAAAATGATGTAATGATACACTATTGCAATAATTGCTGGGAAGGTGAGGCACAATGGGTGAGCCAGACTCCATACGAGTTTGGTCTATATCCTGTTGCAAAGCATACGTGGAGCAGAACAGGAAGAAGCATAGGCACGGTTGGAAGCTGGTCAACCTGTAAGTATTATCCGATTTTATTAATTGAAGACAGAACCAATAATAAAACATGGTATTTTGAACATGAAGGTGGCTTTTCATGGGCAATTGAGCTTGGAACAAAAGGTGAAATTGAACAGCTTGGTATTGTTGTGGAGGTGAATAGCTTTGATGAAAACCAAAGCGGATTTACATACACATTAAGAGCGCAGGACAGTTATAAAACATCAAGAGTTGTATATGGTGCTGTAGACGGTGGTGTTGAGGAGGCTATTTGTGAACTTTTAAAATATAAACGAATGACAAATAAGCGTTTTGACAAAATTCCTGTATGTTTTAACGATTATATGAACTGTTTATGGGCACGACCAACTGATGAAAAGCTGATTCCGTTGATTGATCGAGCGGCAGAGGTGGGGGCAGAGGTCTTCTGTATAGATGACGGTTGGTTTAAAACAGAAGAAAACGGATATCATTTCGGTGACTGGGTTGAAAATGATGATAAGTTCGGTGAGTATAAGTTCCGTGGAATCATTGAGTATATCAAATCAAAGGGGATGAAACCGGGAGTATGGTTTGAAATGGAAACCTGTGTTCCTCAGTCAAAGATATTTTCAATGTGCGGGGATAGTGTCCTGATGCGTGATGGTAAGCCTGTAGGCAATAACAGATGCTTTTTGAATTTCAATAATCAAAAAATCAGGGACTATCTGTTTGGGAGAATAGAGTATCTTTATAATATGGGTGTAAGGTTTATCAAGAATGACTACAATCATACCTCGGGTATTGGCTGTGATAACAGTGGACATAGCTATGCGTATGGACTCGTTGAAAATATTAAGGCATTTTACAGTTTTATTGATGAGGCAATGGAAAAATTTCCTGAGCTGATTATAGAAAATTGCGGAAGCGGTGCAATGAGATGTGACAACGGTACACTGAAGCATTTTTATCTGCAAAGCTCAAGTGATCAGGAGATGTTTAACAATAATCCGTCAATTGTATGGGGTATGCAAAGGTGTATGCTGCCGGAAAAAACAGGTATATGGTCATTCCCGTTTCCTCTTGAAAGTTGCGAAATTCCAAAGGGATTTGATATTTATAACGATGAGTATTATCAAAAAATGTCGGATGGCGAGCGGACAATTTACAATATGGCATGTAGTATGTTTGGCGTAATGTATTTGTCAGGACATATTGAAATGTGCGATGAATATAACAAAGAACTAATAAAAGAAGGAATTGATATATATAAGAAAGACAGAGATTTTCTTCTTAATGCATTGCCTTTATTTGTATATCCACAGCAAGAGCTTTGTTCGGATGGATATAGCGTACTGGCGCTTGGAAACGGTGAAAAAATTCGTCTCGGAGTGTTTAAATTCAATGCAGACGACGGGCTTAAAATCGATATGTCAAAATGGATTAATATTGATAGTACATTAAAGCAGATATATCCTGTGAATAAAGAGGGTACGGCAGCAGCTCTTGAAAATGCTGTATTCACTTTTACATCGGACAAGAAAATTGCTGCCAGAGTATATGAAATAAAAATGTAGTGGATGAGGAAACGATGAATTTGGAAAAATTAATACGGTTTTTAGATAGATTAACTGAAATGAAAATCCCCGGAATGGATATGGTGATATATAAAGATCATCAGGAAATATTCAGGCATTGGGCAGGATATGCTGACATCGCCAATAAAAAGCCTATGTGCGGTGATGAATTGTATTTTCTCTATTCTGCAACAAAGGTAATGACTTGTGCTGCAGGAATGAAGCTGATTGAAGACGGTAAAATTTTAGTTACAGACCCGTTATATGAGTATATGCCGGAATTTCGTGATATGATGGTAAAAACAATCGATGGAAATATTGATAATGCAAAAAATAATATTACAGTAAGGGATTTGTTCACCATGTCGGCGGGATTTGATTATGATTTAGGAACGGATGTTATCCAGTCTTATAAAAGAGAAACAAATGGAAAATGTCCTACTGTCGAAACCATGAAACAGCTTGCTAAAAAGCCATTATCATTTGAACCGAATACACATTGGCAGTACAGCTTGTGCCATGATGTACTTGGCGCGTTAATTGAAGTGGTATCAGGTAAGAGATTTGGTGAATATCTGAAAGAAAATTTCTGGCAGCCGCTTGGCATGAATAGAACGAGCACAGTTTATGATGATAACACAAAGAGTAAAATGTCGAAGCAGTATATATTTTGTGATGAAACACAAACTGTTGAAGAAATTGAACTTTCTAATGGTTATATGGACATTGGCACAGAGTATGAAAGTGGGGGTGCAGGACTTATTTCATGTGTAGATGACTACATAAAATTTGCTGATGCTATGGCAAACGGAGGTATAGCAAAAAACGGAGAACGAATTTTAAATGCAAAAACAATAGATTTAATGCGAACCAACTGCCTTGATGAAACTGCGCTTAAGGACTTCAAAATGGAACGTGTTCGAGGTTATGGTTATGGTTATGGTGTGAGAACGTTGATAGACAGAGCCAAAGCAGGAGCATTAAGTCCTTTCGGTGAGTTTGGTTGGAGCGGCGCGGCAGGGGCATATGTGCTTATTGACCCACAAAATCATATAGCAGTATATTATGCACAACATATGCTGAATAATTATGAACATTATGTTCATCCAAGACTAAGGAATCTGGTATATTCATCACTTTGAACGAGAAATATCGGAATTTGATATTCAATGAACATATTGCTGTGTGCATTTTAGCATTAATAACAATTTTATACGAGGAGTGAACATTTTGAATAATATTAAAGTGAAATTTAACAGTGAAGAAGGAGTAATTAAGCCTGTGAACGGCGTTGGGAATGGTCCTCTTACATCACGCTTTTATATTGATGTTACGGAAAAATTCAAAGACGCAGGAATCACATACTCAAGACTCCATGATACAGAGGGATATATGGGAAGCGGTGAATTTGTAAATGTACACTGTGTATTTCCAAATTTTGATGCAGATGTGAAAGACCCACATTCATATAATTTCGCATGTACAGACGAATACTTAAAGGCAATTATAAACGCAGGAACAAAGATCTTTTATCGTTTAGGAGAAACGATAGAACTTTCACGGAAGGTGATAAGCTACATAAATCCCCCAAAGGATTATGAGAAGTGGGCTCAGATTTGCGAAGGGATAATAAGGCATTATAATGAAGGCTGGGCAGACGGGTACTATATGAACATAGAATATTGGGAAATTTGGAATGAGCCTGATAATCCCAAAATGTGGACGGGAACAAGTGAGGAATTTTATAGATTATATTACATTACAGCCAATTATTTAAAAAAATGCTTTCCAAATTTAAAAATCGGAGGCTTTGCTTCAAGTGGTTTTTATGCAAAAAACAGAGAAGAGCCAGGGGAATGGTTCAAAACGCTTTTGCCGTTTATGAATGGTTTTTTTGATTATATTACTAATGAAAAAACAAAAGCGCCGCTTGATTTTTTTAGTTGGCATTGCTATACGGACAGTGTAGAGGAAATAAAGCTTCATGCAGAATATGCAAGAGATATACTTGATAAATATGGGTTTTATAGTGCGGAGAGTATTCTTAATGAGTGGAACTACGCAAAGAATTGGGGTGCTAAAGAAGCTAAATTACGAAAAAGTCAGCTTGCCGCCGCAATGGTAGCGAGTGCTTTTATTGTTATGCAAAAGGGAAAAATAGATTTAGCTACTTATTATGATGCTGAGGTGAACCGAATAGCATACTGCGGCTTATTTAACGAATATAGTGCGGAATGTGAAAAGCCGTATTACTCCTTTATGGCATATAAAGTACTATACGATATCGGTAAGCAGATTGAAACCGAAGGGGACACAGATGGAATCTATTGTCTTGGCGCATATAGAGATGGAAAAGGAGCAATACTGCTAACAAATTACGGGCAAGCAGAGCAAGAAGTCGCACTATTGCTTGAAGGTCTTAATGCAGATATATCGCTTTTTGCAGAGCATTATTTATTAGATGATTTGCAAAACCTTGAACTTGTGAAAGAGGATTATATTGTACATACTAATGATCATATTATGGTTCATCTTAAAGTAAATGATGTTATGCTTATAAGGTTGGGTTGATATTAAGGAAAACATTATGATCGTATTTGATGAATGGAATAAATACCAATTTAAAATTGTTATTTCACTATGCGAAATATATAGAATTCAGTAGATTGGAGGTTTGCGAAGTCGAATTGTATTGGTTCCATTAAGGTGGAACGCGTCATGACGAGGTGGAATTGATACGAAATAAAAAAATTAAAGTCCTTGCATAGGGGAAGGAACTCATGAAAGGAAATGATATTTTGAAAGGAAATGATATTATGAAAGAGAAATTTACCGGATTATATGTTCCAATGATAACGCCTTTTAAGCCTGGCGACGAATCGGTTTATGAAGAAGGCATCCGTAATTACGTTGAATTCCTTATTGCAAATGGCGTGGATGGGCTGATACCTTGCGGAAGCTCGGGCGAGTTTGTTTCTATGGAAACCGACGAGCAGAACTTGGTAAATGAGATCGTTTGCGACGCGGTCAAGGGCAGGGCGAAAGTATTCTGCGGTACAGCTGGCTATAGCACAAAAAAGACAATTGAGCTCTCAAAACACGCGGAAGCAAGCGGAGCGGACGGCGTTATGGTGGTTACGCCATGGTATCTTACGCCCAATGAAGATGAACTCTATGCGCACTATGTCGCGTTAAGGAACGCAATCTCTATTCCCATAATGCTGTATCACAATCCATATTACACAAATGTACTTATGACCGATGAGTTTATGGCAAAACTGTATAACGACGGTCTTATCCAAGCTATAAAGGAAAGGCAGGCCGATGTATTCCGCATTCAAAAACTACGTTATTTAACAGACGAAGGGTTTTCCATATTTTATGGATATGATATCAGCGAGATTGAAGCAATTGTTATGGGCGCGGACGGTTGGGTTGCCGGTTTAGGCAATCTGTTCCCGGCGGAAAACAAGCAGATTATTACCCTCATGAACCAAGGCAAGCAAAAAGAAGCAATCGAATGGCATAAGACTAAGATTATGCCATATTTGGAATTGTTCATGAGTCCTACGGCTAAGGGGTACGGGACCCCGTGGATGGCATATCTTAAGGAAGGCCTTGCCATGCGCGGCATAGATGTGGGAATTCCAAGAAAGCCTCTTCTCGCACTTGAACTGGCTGAAAAGGAAAAATTGCGCAAACTCTTGACTCAATACGGTCACCTAAAAGATTAAGCGGAATTTGGGGGACAATTACAATAACGCGCTGTTGCCGCATATTTATGTGATTGTCGACAGTTTAACTTTCGACGCCGAGCTGTCGGTGAAACGAATCGTTTTATACCGACGACGCCCACGCTGGACTCATATCGCTATATCCTTTCATCCGGCGTTATCTTTACAAGCCTCATGCAGTCGATTTTAATTAACGTCGTTGGAACCATCATCAACATCTTTATGGATGTACCGCTCGAGCTGCCGGAATCGGCGAAGATCGATGGTTGCAATGAACTGCGCATCCTAGGTCAAATAATGCTGCCGTTATCCATGCCTTTGACCGCAGCGCTGACATTTTTTACGCGGTGTCCAATTGGAACGCGCATTTTAACGCCCTCATGTACATAGATGATATGTACAGATAGTCTCTGCAGGTATGACTACGGCAGATAGTCATACTCTCGCAGACGGGTTTTGATCCGAACGCCGTTGCGGAAGGGTTTGTCGTACCGCCGGAAAGCAGCAAACTTGCGGTTATTCTAATCATGTGTGTTTACACTTTCTTACTTTATAAGAAATTGCGCAAAAACAACACAATCAATATAATACTATAAAAGTAATAATATGGTTGATAAAGGATATAAAACACTAAGGAATAGTGCAGGAAAATATTGGGTTATATAGCTCTAT
>Ga0209373_10000558_pt1 | contig 58712 bp, 33 predicted proteins | sample Higcelweek5metaG_FD_187173 | JGI IMG/M metagenome (GOLD analysis project Ga0209373, IMG submission 187173) | Freshwater pond sediment microbial communities from the University of Edinburgh, under environmental carbon perturbations - High... | ecosystem: Environmental > Aquatic > Freshwater >... | reverse complement strand
CAAACGGTGGAGTTATAAAAACTGTGGCAGAGGTTGAAGAAAACACAATAATCAGCAATCCCGAAATTACATACACAAAGCGTTCGTATAAAGAATTTGATTTGTATTATTTTGTGAATAGCACAACGGAAAATCATAAGGCGGAAATTTCCGTCGGCAACAAAATTATTGACATTTCAAGCGGCGATACGAAGCCTTTTTACGGTGACTATATCTTTAAGCCATTTGACAGCCTTGTTGTGATTGACGATAAGCAGGAAAGACAACAAAAACCTGCCGAAAAAGAGTTGAAACACCTTGATTTAAGCGGAAGCTGGCAGATAAATGGCAATAGCCCCAATGCCCTCACTCTTGATTATTGCGACTATTATTTTGATGACGAGCTTGTGGAAAAAAACGGATATGTGCTTAATATTCAGAACAGAGCCTGCGAGCTTAAAAGACCTGTTCAAATAAGATGTGAGTACAAAATTAAGGTTGAGGATATACCTTTTGAGGCTTATCTTGTTTGCGAAACGCCTGATATTTTCAAAGTTGAAGTGAATGGCAAAGAAATTAGAAAAAAAGATTGTGACTTTTACATAGACAGTTCTTTCATAAGGATAGACATTGCAAAATATTTGATAAACGGTGATAACAAAATAACTTTAACTACTGATTTTAAGCAGTCCGAAGTAGTGTATGAAAATCTTGCAAAATCGGCTGTGTTTGAAAGCGAGAAGAACAAGCTGACATATGATATGGAAATTGAGCCAATTTATATTGTCGGAGATTTTAGCGTACAAACAGAAGGAAATTTTGAAAAGCTTGATAAGGATGCAGTCAGATACAACGGCGATTTTGTTGTTTCAAAGTCGAAAACTGAGCTTTCACTCGTAAATATCGAACAGCAGGGTTACCCATTTTTTGCGGGAAGCATTACACTTTCAAAAACATTTGATTTAAGTAGTACAAATTATAAAATTAGGTTCGAGAAAAAGGGCATAAATGTAATAAAAATCAAAGTAAACGGTGGCGAAGAAAGCACGTTTCTTTGGGAACCCTTTGAGCTTGATATAAGCAAGGAACTAAAAATCGGCGAAAATAAAGTTGAAATAGCAATAACAAACAATCTGCGAAACCTGCTCGGACCTCATCATTTGGAGGAGGGCGAAAGCTATGCGGTTTCACCTCGAAGCTTTTATAAAGAAAAATGCGTCTGGAATCCAAGTCCGTCAGGGGATTGGGATGACGGCTACTGTTTTGCAGAGATAAGTATAAGCTGTAAGGAGTGATAAAGTGTTCAACGGCAAAATGAAGGCAATAACATTCAGCTATGATGACGGCGTTACACAGGACAAAAAGCTGATCGATATTTTAAATAGGTATGGACTAAAAGCCACATTTAATATAAATTCGCAGCTGCTTGGTAAGGAAAACACACTTGAAATTGAATGTCAAAATATTAATCACACAAAAATCAAAAGATCTGAAATTAAAGATGTTTACGAGGGACACGAGGTTGCTGTTCACACCTTGACTCATCCTAACCTGACAAAGCTTGATGAAAGTGAAATTATCAGGCAGGTTGAGGAGGATAGAAAAAATATTGAAGCACTTGTGGGTTATAATGTGGTTGGTATGGCTTATCCATGCGGTGGAATCAACAACAATGATTATGTTGCAAAGGTTATTAAGGATAATACCAAAATTAGATATTCAAGAACAATCACATCAACACATAGGTTTGATTTGCAGGATAATCTGCTGAGATTTAACCCGACAGTACATCATATGAAATGGGATGAAATGTTCATTCTTGCAGATAGGTTTATTAACTTAAATGCTATAACCCCTCAAATATTTTACATATGGGGGCATAGCTATGAGTTTGATATACATAATACATGGAGCAGATTCGATGAATTTTGCAGCTTAATTAGCAATAAGGAAGAAATATTTTATGGAACTAACAGAGAAATTCTGCTATAAAAAAAGAAGAATTTCTACGCATCCTGATTTGAAAATTTGTGTTGTCAGTGAAATTTTGCCCAAGTATTCTAAAGATAAGGATGTTTGTATTGATAATGAGAGCAAAAATAAATTATGAAAAGGATTAAACTAAATGGTAGTTTGGTTCTTTTGAACTGGAGAAATTATTAGACAATTATATTATCTTTCATTATCTGAATTCAACATACTAAAATCATTCTAATATTACAAATATTATTAAAAAGTTGTCAAAATCTAATTATTGGTGTATAATATGTGTGGTTAAAGATTCAGCTGCAATATAAAAAAACAAAGGGGTGTATCTTGTGATTTATTCAGTAGATGAGATAAGCACAAAATTGCGACCTGTATTTGAAAAAGCACCGGTTTATAAAGCTTTTCTGTTTGGCTCCTATGCTAAGGGGAGGGCAACGGATAATAGTGACATAGATATTGTAATAGATAGTAGGGGAGAACTTCTAAATATAAACTTTTATGGCGTTTTAGAAGATATAACCGAAAGCTTGGGTAAACGTGTTGATTTGTTTGAACTGTCAGAAATACAGAGGAACACTCCTATTAGTAATCAGATTGAACAGGAAGGCGTTGTATTGTATGATAGACAAGGATAGAATAATTCTGCAAAAAATTATTAATTACATTAACGATGTAGAACAATATGCAACCGATTATAATTTCGAATTGTTTATGCAAGATAAGAAAACAATGTCGGCATGCGCATTTTCGGTTTCGCAAATTGGAGAACTTGCAAAGGAAGTAAGTGAAGATGCGCAGTATAACTATAACTATATTCCTTGGAGAAGTATTAAAGGAATGCGAAATAAGATTGTTCATGACTATGAAAATATTGACTTGTCTGTGTTGTGGGGAACTATCGTTAAAAGTTTGCCTGTACTTAAGGAGCAAATAGAAGAAATTATAGAAGCTCAAGCTCAAGCTTTCGATATATTAGATGATGAAGATTCCGAAGAATTGGAGTAAAATATATTTTGTTTTAATGAGAAGTTATATATTTAATAATTGTTATCAACAGTAGGCTAATCTCGAATTTTTTCTAACATTTCTGCAAAATCTGTGCCGTAGTTATATCAAGTGTTTGCGGGGATTCACTATGTTAAGTGGTCTAAAAGTCAGTGATTTCAAGGGTTGAAGGCAATTCAATATAACAAAACACAAATTCATATAACGCTGCTTAAAACATAAAAAGTTGGACTTTTAATCAAGGTGTTATTTTTCGTGTAATATAATCACTAGAACACAAATTGTATGGCATTGTCTTTTGAATTATCGGAATTCCACAAAAACCCAAATGGATTATTGGTGAACTATATAAAATGGTGCAAGATAAACTACAAAGCGCTAAAACTATACAGTAGGTTTATACTTCTAAAAATTCTTCTAAAAAACTTATAAAAATGCAGTGGTACAGATATATCAAGAAGTTTGAAATTCAAAAACATAAAAACCGCCATAAATACTCTAAAATCAAGGGCTTCAGATAATCAAACTAGGAATTAAACAATACAGGATAATTGCTAATAATTGGTAGCAAATCCCACTTAGGATCTAGTGTCCCCGACGTGAAGGTTCAAGTCCTTTCGCCCGTACCACTAATGATAACAAGAGTTTCAGGGTTTCCTGAAACTCTTGTTTTTTGCTTTTTTGGTCAATTTCTTTCAAAACTTCTTTCAAGAAATGGTCTGAAACGGCTATCTTATTGAGCTTATTGGCAACATTTTGTTTCATTTCCATATCAACGTGCGAATAAATATTTGCAGTTGTTGAAATATCAGCGTGCCCAAGCCATTCTTGTATCTCTTTTAAGCTGAAACCAAGTTTCAACAGATAACTTGCTGTGCTGTGTCCATATAGTATAATAAAGACAAATCGTAAAACCGCATGGATACTGGGGTTTTAAGGTTTGTCTTATTATTTTCAATTCTTTTTCCAAGTAAAAAATGATAAGAAATTATGAATAATAAAGGCAAGTGTTACATTAACGACAAAAAAATATAGGAAGGAGGATGGGAAGATATATAAAAAAGTTAAATTTATGAGAGGTGTTATTGATTTTAAATTGATAACACTTTTCTTGCGTTAGATTATGCACTCGTTTTTGAAGAAGTCGCTTATGAGTATATGGGTTGTTTGTTTAAGATTAAGACTAAAGTGTACCCCTGAAGTCTATGTTATACTATTTCCTGATATTATTGCTGATTTTGATCTTCGGATAAAGAAACTAAAACATCGCAATAAATATGGATTTCACAAAAAGCGGACTTGCTGACAAATATACAATCAGAACATGCATTGGAATTTTTTTATTTTACTTTCCACATCAAATTATATTCTCCTGTTCCATATTATGTTATACTATTCTTAAACTCGTATATAAAGACGCAGAAAGCTTTATTCAGGCTCGATTTCTAATATTTTTAAGACAAGAATAGAAATTGAGCTCGTATATAAGATATTGGCAATTGATAAAGCAAGATGTAGTATGTTATGATTTAACTATAAACCATAGATTATTTAGGGAGTGGTTAATCAAATGAAGCCGTTGGTATGATGTTGAGCTTAGATTAGGGAAGGGATGATGTTTATGAAAAAGTTAAATGTAATAAGAAGGATTTTAATATTGGGATTGACATCCGCAGTTACATTTGGGAATTTAGTGTTGCCAACTGTTGTATCTGGGGCGAATATGCCTTTGCCTATACCCGCTTCGGATTATTGGGCGAATGTTACATTCACAGCCAGTGGGCCGTCGCACAACACATTCACGCAAATAAGCGGGCCTGAAGGTGATAAAATGGATTTTTATATAAATAGGAGGATTTCCAGCGGCAATGACGGTTCTCCCTGGGACAATGATAAGAATGCTTTAAAAATAGTACATTCTGTAACTTTTGATGGTCGGGGATACAAAACCAATCCAGCTACTGCAACCCCACCCAGTTATTATGGCTGCAATGTTGTATTAGAAACGGATTTTATCTTGACCTCTACCGGATGCACATATGCTTTTTTTTCACCTGATATTTGGACAGCTGCTACCGGTCATCTTGTTTATGATTCAGTCGTGCTAAATTCTTCAGGAGTCATGTCTACTACCGGTACAGGCGGAGGTGCTTTCGCAACAGTAACTTTAAACAGGTGGTACAACCTTCAAATAGTGTTTGAAATGGGTATAGGATCTTATAACTTTACGGCGTTTTTAACAGACAAGGAAACAGGAGAAGTGTTAAACGGAATCGGAAACTACTCTTCGTATGCACAAAAAGATATTTTCGGCGGCTTTAGAACCAGAAATACGGTAGGGAATAATATCGGAAATCTATTTGTTAATAATATAAAAATTTACAGGCCTGAATACACCATTGACCACGACGCATGGAACACTATGAGAAATGCAATGAATGGCGCTGGTTCGGGTGAGGAGGTAGGCGAGGCAATTAGTGCCGGCGGCTCCAATCCGTTTGCAATTGATGAGAAATACTACAATTCCGGTGCGTATGATGTGTTGTATGTGAGTAAGCCACTTTCCACTATCAGTGAGGTAATTGATATTATGCAAACCGCTACCGATGTGTTAGAAGAACTGAAAACCATTAATACGACAACTGAACTAAGTGATTTTTTTGGTGAATATATGGATGTTATTATGGGTAAAAACAGCACGGATAAGGATTATTTCCTTTCGTTAAACTTAAATAACCAAAATGCTTTCTTAAGCTATCTTACCGGAATGCCTTATCAGAACTTTGCGGATTTACGCACGGATTTTTCGACGTTGGCATCTCGCTATCGCGCGGCGGATGCGGCAGTGCGCAGCGCATCTTCGGCGGAAGAGATAAAAACCGCCATTGGGACAACTTATCATGATATATTCTATAACGAGGAGCAGGCGGGCTATCTTAATAATAACGCCTATCAGACATTGTTTGAAAATAAGACGAATTCATATACCTACAACGATATAACATATATGCTGATAAGCGCTTATGATTTGCTTGCTGGTGTAAACAGTGCCGCCTCGGCGGCAAATCTCCGGAGCTTACTAACCTCGCAGCAGGCAATCATCTTAAATAACTGTGACGGTACCGAAGACTATTTAGCACTTACCGATGCAAAAAAAGATGACATTGATGATATTCTTTTTAACAGTAAGCCATTTACTACCTTCGGGGAATTGCGTACGAGCATTTCTGCTTTGTTGAGAAGCTATGAAGTGATGATTACTTCGGTAAATGACGCCGATACCGAGGCGAAAGTAGCGGAATTTTTTGCGGATTCGGCAAATAAAGCCTTATTCCCGTTTGATGCTAAATACTTTACCGTAGATCTTTATATGGTATTATCCGAGCATAGACCTTATAACTCTTACAACGATATAAAAGGCATGATAGTAAAGCCATATGATATTTTAGATGCTCTAAATACGATTAGTGCAAGCGGGCTTCATACAGTTATTACAGCAAATGAGGCTATTCTTCTTAAAGGCAATGCAGATGCGAATTATTACCTTGGGCTTGCTGCGCCAAATGCAGTCAATAGTTTTCTTGGTACTAAGAAGCCGTATATAAGCATTAAAGACTTCCGTATTAAGTTTTCAACTGCGGTAGCTGAGTATAAGAACTCACTAAACAATAGCAACAATAATGATACTAAATCCTCCGGCAGCAAGGGTAGCAGTGGAGGCGGATTTTACTATCCGGGAGCATATACAATGAAGACCACAGATGTTGCAGCAGATCCGAATGTGCCCATAACGGAAAAGCCAAAGATGTTATTTGATGATTTATATGATTTTGAATGGGCGGTGGATGCTATTGTTGCACTTAATGAAAAGGGGATTATTTCCGGTGATGGAAATAGGTTATTCAGGTCTAATGAGCTGGTAACTCGTGCAGAATTTACAAAGATGGTTATAATTGCGGTAGGGTTGCAATCTTCTGATGCTGTGGTCAGCTTTGCAGATGTTACCGAGGATGATTGGTATGCGTCTTATGCAGGCATTGCTCAGAAAATTGGCCTTGTAAATGGCGACGCTGATGGTAATTTTAAAGGCAATAGTCCAATCACGCGTGAAGACATGGCTGTCATAGTGTACAGGGCAATGAAACTGCGGAATTACCAGGTTTCTCAAGCAGGAGGTGCGAAAGTGTTTGACGATAACGCAAGTATAAAAGACTACAGCCGTGAAGCGGTTTATGCAATGCGTGAGATGGGGATCATTTCCGGAGTGGGCGGTAATCTGTTTTCACCGGAAACAAACGCAACGCGTGCACAATCAGCTAAACTGATTTATAACTTACTTTTACTGGAGGGTAGTGACAGATAATGAAAAAAGTCATAGCAATATTAATTGTCACAGTTTTATTATTTAATGTAGGTGTGCTTGCTCTCGATTCAAAGGCGCAAGTTCGTATTTCTGGACTTCACATATTTGACACGATTGAAGATAGTGGATTTTTGCAAAGCGAATATATTACCCGTGCGGATATGTGCGTTATTTTAGTCAGGTTGACAATGTTGGACCCATCAGCGTTCGGCAAGCATGCGACCGGTTTTACCGATGTTTCGGAGTCGCATTGGGCGAGCGGATATATTTATTATGCAAATAATATGGGGCTTGTCCGTGGCAGGGGAGATGGTACTTTTGCACCTGACTCTACCGTGAGCTATGAGGAGACAGTTAAAACGTTGATATCTTTGCTTAATTATGATGTTTTAGCAATGGAACGCGGAGGATTTCCGTATGGTTATATGGTAGTGGCAGGGAGCTTGGGACTGCTCAACGGTGTTGAGGTTGACGGGGAGCCGTTGACTAAGGACGATATTGCGGCAATAGTGAATAATGTGTTGGATGTTAAGCCGATGTACGCTTCTGACAATAGTGGTTCTTTCAAGATAGATGATGTTACGCTGTATGAGATTTTAACAGGGCGAGAGGATCTTGTTAAAGTAAAGGGCATTGTTACCGAAACGGCGCTTTCTGGTATTGCTGCAGTAACCCCCGGGGTTAAAGAAGGCTATGTAATGATTGGTAATGTGAGATATGCGACAGAACAGGATTATTCTGCTTTACTGGGATATTACGTAGAGGGTTACGCCAAGGAATATGACAACGATACATATATCATCACCATACTGACACCTTCGACACTATATAACGAATTAATAGAGGTAAAAGCCGAAGACGTTACGCTTTATGATACTTATGCAGAAATTGAAAATAATGATGGACGCCGTGCCGAGCGTGTAGATTTTGACAGTTTGGTAACCTTTGTTTACAATGGCAGATTAGTGTACCGTGGCAAGGACATTTGTTACGGTGAATACAAATTCTTGGACAACACAGGAGACGGAAATATTGACGTTGTGTTTATACAAGAAGCGGAAAGCTTTGTTGTGGAGCGTATTAACAAAAACAATCAGGCTATTTACTTTGCCGATAGTCAAACGCTACGCGGAAAAAATAATTTTAGCTTTGAAGATAGCAACAATTATAAAAATTATTGGTATCTAAAGAATACTGACGGCGATATAATTAAGTTTGAAGATATCTCGGTTGGAGATGCTGTTACATTTTTTGCGAGCGAGGATATGACGCTTATAACAGCGGTTGTATCTAAGGAACGGCTTGCCGGTGAAGTTACGGAAACTACAGTTAACGGCGAAATTTACATAGATGGCGAAAAGTACGAGGCTGCTTACAACTCTGAAGGAGAGCGCCTTGTTGAGTTTAATGTCGGTGATAAAGCAACATATATACTTGATATGTTCGGCAATATCGCAGGCATAGACGGAAGCAAAGAATATGGCTACCAATTTGGCTATGTTATGGCGGCAGGAGCAATAGGCAAGTCCGCATTATCTTCGGATTTTGGTCTAAAGGTGGTAACTGCCGGAAAACCCAAGAAGGAAGAAGTTACGAAAAATGACACTACAACTATTTCATACTATTTCTGTAACGATACCGCAGAGATTTATAAATGCAATACTAAGCTTAAATTTAATGGAAATTCGATAAAATCAAGCAATCTTAATAAAAGTGATTTGGAGGGTAAAATCGTTGGGTTCAAATTAAACGAGCAGGGCTTGATAAATGAAATCAGCACATATGATATACCACAGCTTAGTACCATTAGCAAACATAGCTTTAACGCTAAAATCGTATCCTTCGGAGGAATCAGCCGTGGCTATCTTACCAATGCTGCGACACAAATTATCTGTGTTCCTAATGTGGTAAGACAAGAAGAAGATTATTATGTGGAATTGAAAATTACTAACGGCTCTACCGCCAACAAGGTTTTTGGCGTTAATGCTTTTCCGTCAACTTCGAGCGACATCCCTGTTACGGCGCAGCCGGTGGATGTGCTGGTTATAAAAGCCGATATGAATTCTTCAGAGCTGCTGCCCATACAGGAGGATGCGGATATCTGTATTGTGGGTAATGTAGCTACGATGCTTGGTACGGTTAAGGATGATATGGACGAACCCGTTTATAAAATAGAGATCCTCAATGGTGAAGAACTTCTTACGCTGGTAACTCCTTCCTCAGGAGCGACTTACGAGTTGGCATCAAAACTGCGTAAAGGCGATTTGATTAAATATACTACGGATTGGTACGGGCGTGCGGCAAACATAGAACTTGTGGATTCGGTGCAGGGGCTTATAAATTACGGTGAAACCAGGAACAATGGTTTTTATGGTCTAATATCGGACTTAAAACTGTTTATGTACGACTATGAAGTCAACGCAATGGTGGATAAAATTTCGGTGTACTATAACGATTATTTAGATAATAGTATATTCAATATTTTAAGAGAGGACGGACCTCCTATTTACTTATATGAACGCAGTACCGGCTGGATTTATCCAGCTACGGGAGATGATATCATGCCAGGCTATTCAAGGGTTTATGTGCAGTGTAAATCAGGCGTAGTTGAAGCGGCTGTGATTATTAAAGATTGATGAGAGGAGATAACGATATGAAAATACTATCTGCGCTGTTAGCGATTATTTTGGCAGTGCCTGTATGTGTATTGAGTGAACAGGAGACAGAGATATTTACAAACATTGATATTGTGGCTAACGTGCAGGAAACGGCAGAAGATGTACCGGCTGATATCTCCTTGTATGCGGCGCCGAACACGGAACTCCTGCAAGCCGATTTAGATGCTTTAACATATGAAGTATTGCTCAATAACGGGTTCGGTGATACTGCGGATAAATTGACAACGAGCTTAAACCTTATTTCAAAAGGAAGCAACGGCTCGAACATTTCGTGGGAGTCAAGTAATCAATATTTAATTACAAATAGCGGACGTGTTATTCGTCCGCGTTGGGACAGACCTTCGGAGGAGGTCATTATGACCGCGAACGCATCTGTCGGTAATTTGAGTGGTGCAAAGGAATTTAAGTTTACCGTTTTGGCTGATGAAGAACCGAAAGAACCTGCCACAGCCACTTATGACGGCATATACAAAGAGTATATGTCTGACGAAGAATTTTTCGGTAAATGGAACGGCAAGCAGTGGACTACTGTTGGCAAGTTTGATTATTCAAAAGCCGGTATTTCGCAAATTGAGGCCGCTTCTAAGGCTGGTAACTATTCCTTGGCTAAAGAAGAATTGCTTAATTATTTGAGAAATGCACTGCCAACACAAAAGGGCAGCAAGGGCAACGGTGTAGCAGACTCCTATATTTCGGGAGTATTTAGCTATGGTGATAATTATCAAGGCACCCTTACCGCCGATACAGCGGAATATTCGCGGTCGTATGTAAATTTAAAAGCGTCTAAAATAAATAAAGGCGCTAAAAATACGTATTCTGTAATGGCTCAATATAACGAGGTAAGTGAGCTGTATATAGCCAGTTGCCAAAATGAGGGAATGCGCCCTAAGGTTGAATTGACGGTAAATGGGCAAGTGAGAACTTATGAAGCGGAAGCTGATACTACCATTCGCGCCGGAAATTATAAAAACACTGCAAATGGCTTGGAGCAGGATTTGAAAGTTAAAATGTTCGGGACATTTTTAGGTGATGAGACCTACAAAGCGATGATTAAGTTTAACTTTGGTGATTTGACCGCTACCGATAGCGTAACAGCCGCAAAGCTTATTTTATACGCAAAGATAGCGCCAATCTCTGCAACTGCAAAAAATGCGTTTGTAATGAATGAGCCGGAGAGCAATTGGACCGAGGAAACCGCAAACTTTAACACTTTCATCGGTTATATACATAACTATAACGGTATACCGGGCGGTTATGACTGGAATCAACCTGCAAACACTACAACGGAATTCTTGTATACAGTGGATAGGTTCTTTTGGCTAAGTGATGCGGTTATCAATGACTATAATGCCACTAAGGATGAAAAATATGCGTATTATGCAATTAACGTCATTATGGATTTTATATATGACAAAGGTTATACAATGGATAATCCCGGGTACGGATGGGGACTTAGAAAAACCGGACGTGGACAGTATGACCGTTCCCTTGATTCTTCTCAGAGATTATCAAGCTGGCCGGGAACTTTGGAAGCCGTGATTAGAAGCCGGTATATGACACCTGATATATGCACCGCTATAATGAAACAAATATGGGACCATTCCGACGCGCAAACATACGCTTCTTTCGGGCAAAACTGGGATTTAATCTCGTGGAACAATTTACTTGGTGCTGCTATACGCTTTCCTGAATTTGCAGCTTCGTTGCAATGGATTGATTTTACTCGTACTCGTTTAGAAAAGTCGCTTATAGGTGTTTATTTCGACGATGGTTCTTATAAAGAAAAAACGGGGCATTATAATAGAGTTGCATATGATTCCAGTACAAGTGTTAAAGAACGATTGTTTAATGTGGGACTGCCTGTGAGTTCAAGTTATGACAATATATTGCATAAGGGAGCTTATTATAATTTAATGATGCTTGGTCCTAATGGCGAACCACTGAGCTTTGGAGACGAATCTCCCGCATCTATGAACAAAAAGTTCGGACAGTGGTACACTAAACCTGTTGAGTGGTATGAAGATAAGGAACTTGAATATATTGACTCATTTGGGGAAAAGGGCACAAAACCGGATTGGACATCCACACAGTTCCTCGATAGCCGGATGACTATAATGCGGTCGGACTGGACTAAAAATGCCTTATATATGTTTACCCACGTAAGAGGAGGCGGTAATCATGGTCACGCTGACGATAATGGAGTTATTGCGTTTGCACACGACAGACAATTTTTGGTTGACGCCGGAAGGTTCGCATATGAAAATACTGACCCGAACCGCCAATTTGCAACGTCAACCAAAGCTCATAACACGGTAGAAGTGAACAATTCTTCGCAAACATCACTGTGGACTGAAAGCTTAGAGCTTAGAGGAGATATACACGATTGGGTGACAAACGGCGTGTATGACTTTTTAAGTCAAACCTCCAAGACTTATAATAGTATCGGCGTTTCTCATCAAAGGACAATAATGTTTGTAAAACCGTATTTTTGGATTGTGTCCGATTTAATGACGCCAACCAATCAGAACACAACAAATAGTTATAAACAACTTTGGCATATGAAACCTGATGCCGATTTGCAAATCAACAGCGGCAAAAAAACAATAGCATCAAATTACGCTTCAGGTGCAAATATCATCGTGGCGTCTGTTGATAATGATGTAACTGCGCAAGAGGCAATGGGTGTTTATGATTTATTCGATAATGCCCCTGCTGCTGCAAAATACGCATATTATCAGAAGAATAATGTTGTAGGTAAGGCTACCTTTGATACCGTATTGCTGCCATCCAAATCAGGCAAGCCCTCTATTGATGTACAGAGGATAAATCTTGGAGAGGGAGTGTCACCATCTGCCGCCACTGCAATAAAGTTTAACACCGATGTGACAGGTGAAAAGAACACAACCTATTATCTGCTTGATTACGAGCATAACCCTGCAAATTTAAGAGCTTTTGATAAATATAAGACCAATGCGCAAATGACGCTGATACGCGAAGATAATTTAAATAATATCAAAGAAATCATCTTGAAAAACGGCAGTGAGGTTGTTGCTTTAAACGGCATAAAGCTTGTAAGCTCTTCTGAAAGCTTGAAAGATTTTGTCTGTGAAATTAAAGGGGATCAGCTCAATATTGAAATGTCAGAGACCGACAAAGCAGGCAAGGTCAAAATTTATACCGAAGCGGCGTTGAAATCTGTGGCGCTTAACGGCACAACTGTGGCATATATCAAAGCAGGCAACGAAGTTTCTTTTACCGATAGCAGTGTAACAATTCCACCTATAAACGATAATAGCGGAAGCAAGGGTGGTGTGTCTGTCAAGTCCGGTGGCGGAAGCAGTGGAGGTATAACAATACCTAACGGAAACACCACCGATAACCCCGCTGCGGAAACACCTAATCCGTCAAATGATATGCCGTTTACGGATATATCGGAGCACTGGGGCAAGGACTATGTTATGAGCTTATGGAAAAAAGGAATAGTCATTGGTTCAGACGATAGATTTTATCCGGACAATCACATTACAAGAGCAGAACTTTTGACTATGGTTGCACGTGCTGTTGGGATTAAAGAATTGCCGTACGAAGATGGGTTTGCCGATGTGCACGCAAAAGATGGGTATAGCGGTGTAGTACAGGCTGGGCTATACGCCGGGCTTATTTCAGCAGATAATGTATTCCGTCCGAATGATGAAATATCACGTGAGGAAATGAGTAAAATTATATCTATTGCACTGGAAATGCTAAAAGATACAACAGATATGCCCTCGGATTATACACCGTATTATGCTGACGAAAAGCTGATAAGCGGTTGGGCGAGGGAGTATGTTAAACTTATGTCTTACTATAAGCTGATACGTGGATATGAGGATGGCGGTTTCCGTCCGCTGGGTTATACAACGCGTGCCGAGGCGGCAACTGTGGTCAGCAGGCTATTGGAATAATACGCAATGAATTTTAAATATTTCCAGTAACAAAAATTACATAAATTATGTAATGCTTAGTAATAACGGTTTTGATTGGTAGATTAATCCCAAACTTAAATATCATATAAAGACGCAGAAACTTTTATTCGAGCCCAATTTCTAATGTTTTAAGACAAGAATAGAAATTGGGCTCGTATATAAGATATTGGCAATTGATAAAGTAAGATACAGTATGTTATGATTTAGCCATAAACCATAGATTACTAAATTTGCGACTTTTGCAAACTAAACTTGGGATGAGGTGGCAGAGTGTTTAGAAAAATTCTTGTGTGCATAGCTGTTATGCTTACTATTTCTGCAATCTGTTATGCGGAAATTGATTTGATAGATGATTTTGATGGGTATTCGTTAGGTAATTTTAATTTAAGTAGCAAATGGGGAAACATAGCACCAAAAACCGATGTTGGAGGGAATATCAGCATAGCAGATGTTGACAGCTCACAGGTGTTAAAACTATCAACAACGTATTCAAGTACTACAGGGTTTGTTGATCCATTTATTGCTTCTCCTTATATTTCATCAGGGGGAAAGTTTTCAATTTGGATGCGTGTTAAAAGAGTTGATGCTGCAAGAGGCTCGTTTTCTATCTATCTGCGCGATTCAAACAGTAATACGACAAATGGAAATATGCTTTTGTTTAAAATTGATTCGGGTAAAATCAACTATCTTCCCAATTTTGATAGTACATATATTTCGGAAAGCTATACGAACAATAGCTGGATATACCTGGGGGCAACGATTGATGTTGAAACAGGTGTGGTTTGCACATACGCAAATGGTGTATTGAAAGCCACAAGGAACTATAAAACAAGTCTTTATAATTCAAACTATCATTTCGATTATTTTTCTTTGAGAATTTACCAAAGTGCAAATAGTATCTATGACAGCACAACAACTTATGTTGATGATGTTATATTTAGAGATGGGTTTGACCCCATAGGTGCAGTGGATGCAGGTTTGCAGAAGCTTAGCGGTTCAACCTATAAAAATATAAGTTCGGCTAAAGCAGGTGATTTGAAGGCCAGTTTAAAGCTATATAATAATGGTGGAAGCGCAAAGAACTCACAACTTGTTTTTGCCAGATATGAGGACGGTGCACTTGCAAACATATCATTATCACCGCCAACTTCAATTCCTGCAAAGGGCAAAGCAACCTTGACGGCAAATATGTTAACGAGCGATATAACAAGAAAGACGGATTTGAAGATTTTCGCACTAAATAATTTTAACAATATTACTCCGTTCTCGAATATCAACCTGTTTGAGTATAACCATGACAGAATATATTTGAATGAAAGCTTTGAAGCAGGTAAGTTTAGGTATTTAAGTCTTACCCCGAAAGCCAGTACGATATCTCTTGAATATGATTCAACAAAAAAATCAAATTATATGCTTATAAATCGCACTATTGAAGACCCTTTTGTAGATTTTATGATATCTGAGCAAAAGCGTTATATGATATTTGAGGCGGAATTAAAAAGCATCACAAGAGGTGTCAGCACGAGGGTGTTCGCATTTAAAGCACCCAACAGCTCCGGATTACTCACAAGTTATACGAACTTATTGATTGATACAAGCGGCAGATTGGAAACGCAAGACGGAACTGTAATTACAACTATGTCGACATCAGCATGGTATAAGGTTGCGATGGCGGTGGATTTTGAAGCAAAGTCATATGATATTTATCTTGATGGTACGCTTGTTTTGGAAAATCAGGCATTAGTTGACCAAAAAATGGGTGACATTACTCTTTGCAGAATTTATGTAGAAAACGGAAACGGTACAGTAAAACTTGGGGTTGATAATTTTAAAATATATGAAGCAATGCAGCCGCTATCCTCCACTGAACTTGCTGAGATAGAGGCGGAGGGAAAGCTTTCGGTGTTCCCATCAGATGAAGATGTTAAAGATGCGCTTTCGGGAACGGTATCTGCTAACATTTCAAGCGGAATAATGTATTGCAATAACGAAAAGGTATCTCCTTCGGTTAAACCGTACGTAAGTGATGGTTTAATATATTTCCCTGTTGAAGAAACAGCAAAAGGCTTTGGATATACATATTCGTATAACAGCTCCCAAGGCAAGGCGTATATAGGAAGCGGTATAATATTGACAATAGGAAGCAACGGTGCAGTTGTTAAGGATGGAAACGTATTCCTTCCTGCAAATACGCTTGCAGGACTTATTGAAAAAAAATATTATTATGATTCAGATGATTTTGTTGTTTTGAGTGGTACGACGTTTAAGGGTGCAAATAATTCAACATTAAATAACGAGGCAAGCAATTTTCTTAAGTATCACAGACCCTCTGCGTTTGAAATTCAACAAGCTTTTAATCAAAACAGCGCATTACAGCACCCGAGAATTATGCTCACTCCAGAAATAGTGCAGAGAATGAAAACCGACATATCAAACAATGTACCGATTATGACCGAAGGGCTTAATAAGGTTCTTGCGGATTGTGTCACATATATGGCGGCAGAGCCTGTGCAGTATATAATCGAAGATGATTTGAGGCTTTTGGCGCAGTCGCGAAAAGCGGTGGATAGGATACAGAATTTAAGCTTTGCATATTTGATGACAGGCAATACGGCTTATGCTGAAAGAGCATGGGAAGAGCTTTATGCGGCAGGGAATTTCCCGGATTGGAATCATAACAAGCACTATTTGGATACCGCTGAAATGATGTCGGCATTTGCAATAGGATATGACTGGCTCTATGGCTATCTTACGGAAGATAGGCGGAAATTTGTTCGTGAAGCAATACTTGATTATGGTGTTAATCCCTCCCTGAATATGTATTACGGAGGCGGAGGAAGCAGTTTTTGGACTACAACAACAAATAACTGGAACATAGTGTGCAACGGCGGAACAATAATGGGTGCGCTTGCAATTGCTGATGAGTATCCTAATGAGGCATTTGATGCAATAGAAAAAGCAGTGCGTTCAATTGAATATATATTGCCATCCTTTGCTCCTGATGGCGGATGGGTAGAAGGCCCTGTATATTGGGATTATGCTATGCATTATTGTTTAAAGGCATTTTCATCACTGGGGAGCGCATTAGGAAGTGATTTTAGTCTTGCAGACAGTGAAGGATTCAGTAAAACAGCAGAATATGTTCTTCATAATGACGGTTTGGTTGCAAGTAATAATTATAGTGATGCAGAGTATTCAGCATTAATAGGAGGTAGTCAAATCCCGTGGTTTGCACAGCGGTTTAATAATATTGATTATGCAATTGCTCGTTTAAACATAATGGATACTCATAATTGGACCCCTACGTTTAACGATATGATATTCTATGATGCAAATGCTGAGAATAAGACGGTGTCATTACCTTTGGATAAGTATTTTAGAAATATTGAGTTGTTTTCAATGAGAAGCTCATGGACAGATACAAATAAAATATTTGCTTCCATTCATGCAGGAAGTAACAATGTCAGTCATTCACACATAGACAGCGGCGCATTTGTACTTGATGCACTCGGAGAGCGATGGGCGGTTGACTTGGGACCGGATGATTACAATTTGGACGGTTATCTTAGCGGAACTTTCAAATATTACAGACAGCGTGCAGAAGCGCATAATGTTGTTGTGATAAATCCTGATTCAAGCCCCGGTCAGCTAATAGAGCCATTCTCTCCACTTGAAAGCTATGTATCAAAAACAAACGGTGCGTATGCAATATACAATCTAACTCCTGCGTATGCGAACAATGTTTCATCATATAAGCGGGGTATTATGTTTACGGATAACCGGCTAAGCGTAACAATAAGAGATGAAATAGACCTGCTTCCTAAGGCTGACAGCAGTGACAGTGAAGTATATTGGTTTATGGGTACAAAGGCGGCAGTTTCGATTAGTGCGAATATGATTACGCTTACACAAAACGGTAAGCAATTGCGGCTTCAATTTAGCACGAATTCATCAAATATAACAGCGACAGTTATGGACCAAACAAGATTGAACACAGACACTTTGCCGGGTGAGGCAACCAATTCGGGTTATAAAAAAATTGCATTAAAAATCACAGGAACAGGAGCAATTAAAATTACGGTAAGATTAGCCCCTGTTGAAAATCTTTCAAGTCTTGGCAGTTTTAAAACAACGGCGCTTGCAAACTGGACAATAGCGGATTAGGAGGGAAAATGAATAAAAAAGGTTGTGTTTTTTAATCATGTTGTTAATGCTTAATGTGGCGGTGTGTGCAACAGGCGAGCCGAATTTGGCAATAACATATTTGATGGAATGTGAGAAATATTTATATTTCCGTCAAAAACAAAAAATGTGCACAATGAAAGTTAAAAAATATAAATATTGGAGGGTTAATAATGAAAAACACGTTCAAAAGGTCTTTGGCATTGGCAATTATCTTTATAATGACAGTATCAACAGTTGTGGTAATGGCAGATAATACGGTTGCATCGACATTTTTCACCGATTTCAACTCAATGACGGTTAACACGTCAGGAACCACACAAACCCTAAGCAGCAACACGGCTTGCGATATTGCAAATTCGTATGTTGGTCATAATAGCTTTGAAATGGTTTACGGAAGACAGGGAAAGGATATATCCGATGCAAGTGTAAAAATTTCCAACCCTAATGCAGCATTTACAGCTGTGGGGACAGCTCCAAACAGTACTAATAATCCTGTATTAAGAAAAGCTGTGTATATGGGTGCAAATAATACTGATCCGAAAATTATTCATATGACAGCTACGATTTCAAATAACGACAACAGAACAGACAAAATTATCTCAGCTAAATGGAATAACGGATCAGACCGTTACCCCACGCTACTAAACTTCAAAGCAGATGGAACTGTAAGGCTGTCTGGTATATCAACAAGCGTATATTCGTATAAATTATACTCATGGTACAAGGTTGACCTGTTTTGGTACACAAACAATGTAGTAAAAGACGGTATAACCTATGGACCGGAATTATATCTTTTTATAAACGGTCAGTATATTGCTAAAGGTGAAGTTTGGCCGGGGGGCGGTGCCCAATATGTAAGTTCAGGACTTCTTAGGTGGATGCAGATTGGTTACACGTCGGCAAACTCAAGTGGTACATATTTGGCTTCAGAGCTATTGGTTGATGATTTTGGTTTAACTGAATATAAGTTTACAAATCAAGGCTTAAGCTATCTTCCACCTGTAACAACGGTTAAGGAAAAGCCAATGCATATTGATATGTCATCGGCAAAAGCGGCAACTTTTTATGGTGGCAACTCTACGGTGGGAAATTCAGATTTTAAATATGCAAATACAGGACTCAGCACAACAGGAGTTTGGGTAAATAATTTTGCACCTGTAACAGGCAAATTCGGCAAGAGGTCAACAGACATATCCCTTAACAGAGATACAGTGGCTGGTGTCGAGTTCCCATATGATGCTACGAATAATAGTGATATTGCCTATCCGTATTTGCAAATACCGTTTGGGAAAACATTTACGGCAGACGAAAAAACAATGATAGGGTTTAATATTGCGGTAACAGATAACTTTACCAATACATATATTCATGCTAAAGGTTATGATGCTTTTGGAACAGGACAAACCTTTGAGCTTATAAGTATTAACAAAAACGGTACAATCACCGTTGCAGGAACTCCGTTCACAATCGGTGAGCTTAAAAATGATAAATGGTATAGATTTGAGCTTGAGATTATAACAGGTGATAATGCTACCGAAACATATAACAAGGCAACGCTTTATGTGAATGGTGTTAAAGTTAATCCAAATCCTGTTGAATACAGTGTTACCGCTACCGAAGGAAATGTTATTCTGCAAAGCATTTGGTGTCTGAGAATGTTCACTAATATTAATATGACTTCCGCTACTGCAGAAGCCAACGGAATTGTTAATGATCCTATGTCATTCTATGTGGACGATATTACGGGTTATACAAATTCGGGAACAACAGCTCCTGATTTTACAAAGGTTATTAATTCCATAGATTCGGCAACAGTAGCAATTTCTCAAAAGCATGCAACAGCTTATATTTCTAATGAAAATATGACGGTTTCGGAATTTTTAAACTATACTGATTCGGGAGATATGACCGTTACAGTAAGAGATTCCAGCGGTTATGAAGTAGCTGGAAGCAGTCCTGTTTTGGGCAAATATATCGAGGCAAATGACGGAAATGGTTCTGTTTTATATTACAGCGTTGATGCTATGGATAATAGCATTGATGTAAGAATATTAAACGGAACAGTAACTGCGGAAGTATCCTATTCAAACTTAGGTGACACGCCTATGACGGCAATGATTGTATTGGCTCAATACAGAAACAATATTCTTGTGAATGTTGCAATGACAAATAGTGAAACCGTTGCCTCTGGAGAAGTTCTTGAACTTTCACGCAGCTTGAATGATGTTATTGCCGGAGATATAACAAGAGCAATGTTATTTAAAGATTTATCAAGCTTAATTCCGTTAATGCCAAGCACAAGTGCCACAGCACAATAGACAGATATGGGGGAGATGAAGGAATGAAAAATGGTTATAAATATATATGCTTGGCGATTGCAGCCACCCTTATTTTGTCGGTTTCAGGATGCAAAAAGGGTTTGGATGCAGTTGGTGGAGAGTTTAAAAAGACGACATCTGATGAATATCCTATAAAGACGAATGTAACACTTAAGTATTATTGCAATTTGTTTTATGGGGTAAGTGCTACTGCATCAAGTCTTAATGAAACAAACTTTGCTAAACAGCTTATAGAGGAAACAGGAATAAACGTTGAGTTTATCCATCCTACCGAAGGCTATGGCGGAGATAGCTTTACCTTAATGATAGCTTCTAACGATCTTCCGGATATAATAGAAAGCAGTTGGTATAATTATCCCGGAGGTGCCCAAAAGGCCATTGACGAGAAAATAATTATTCCTCTTAATCAGATTATTGATTCGGTATCCCCGAACCTTTCAAAATGGATTGAACAAAAGCCCGAAATGTCAAAGATGATGACAACAGACGAGGGTAATTATTATATGTATCCCTTTATTAGAGGGGATGAAATCCTTAAAACCTTTAGAGGTAGTATGGTAAGGGCGGACCTGCTTGAAAAAACAGGACTTGAAGAGCCGGAAACAATCGAGGAATGGGAAACAATGCTTAAGGCTTTCAAAAAAATTGGTGTTGAGGTTCCGCTTGCACTTAGGTTAACAATTGATGATATGATTGGCGGTTTTGGCATACATCCTGGTTTTTATCATGATGGAAACACTGTTAAGTATGGTTATAACGAGCAAGGTTACAGAGCTTATTTGACTACCCTAAACAGTTGGTATCATGAAGGATTGCTTGATAAAAACTTTACTGACGAGGATGGCAAGAGAATAAATTCGCTTATGGCAAACGGTTCAATCGGAGCAATATTTGGTAGCTGTGGCGGTGAGTTTGGAACTTGGATTACTTCTTTATTAGATAAGGTTCCAAATGGGAAATACACACCAATAAGTTATCCTACCCATCAGAAGGGTGTTAAACCAATATACGGGCAAAAGGATTTTGACGTTACAACTGCCGGAGCGGCAATATCCGGCCAGTGTAAAAATGTAGAGCTTGCTGCTCGATTGCTGGACTATGGTTATGGCGAAAAAGGTCAGTTGCTTTATAATTTTGGTGAAGAAGGTTTATCTTATACAATGAAGAATGGCGTTCCGACATACACCGATATTGTTATTGATAAAGAGAAAAACGGCGGCTTATCAATTTTGAATGCAATAAGTAAATATGCAAGATCTACTTGTGACGGTCCGTTTATCCAAAATAAGAATTATGTTTTGCAGTATTACTCAAAACCGGAACAAAAAGAAGCTCTTCCAATCTGGTCTAATACAGATACCGATAAGTATAAAATGCCATATGTTTCAATGACAATAGAAGAAAATAAAGAATTCACGAAAATAATGCAGGATATTGATACGTTCAGAAAAGAGCAAATGTACAAATACGTAATCGGTAAAGAGGATATAGGGAAAATGGATAACTATTTTGCAGAGCTGAAAAACATGGGGATAGATAAAGCAATACAAATTCAGCAATCGGCATATGATAGATATTTGCAAAGATAAGGGAGTGGAAAACGGTGCGCATACAGAAACAAGCAGTAATGAATACAGGTGAAAAGCCATATTTTGCACGACTTAGTAAAGATTTGAAAAAGAATATGTCATTATATTTATTGGTTATACCTGTTATTGCTTTTTACATAATTTTTTGTTATAAGCCGATTTATGGAGCTGTGATAGCATTTAAGGATTTCAGCCCGGGTAAAGGTATTTGGGGAAGTACATGGGTTGGGCTTGATAATTTTATTGACTTTTTCACAAGCAGATATTTTGTGAGAACAGTTTTAAATACGCTTAGAATAAGTGTATTTAGCATAATATTTGGCTTTCCCGCACCGATTATTTTTGCACTTCTGATGAACGAGCTTAAAAATAGGCATTTTGCAAAGACAGTTCAAACCATAACATATATGCCGTATTTTGTATCACTTGTTGTAATATGTGGTATCATCAAAATATTTGTCGGTGGTGACGGTATTATCAATTTGTTAATGGCTTCGTTTGGCATGAAAATTGGTAATTTGCTTAATGAAGCATCCGCATTTGTTCCCATATATATCATTTCTGATATATGGCAGGGTGTAGGTTGGGGTTCAATCATATACCTTGCCGCAATTGCGGGAATTGATCAACAGGTTTATGAAGCGGCATATATTGATGGAGCAGGCAGATGGAAGCAGACTATCCATGTAACAATACCAGGTATTATGCCAACGATAATCACGTTGCTTATTCTTCGTTTAGGCTCAGTGATGAATGTTGGTTTCGAAAAAATTATATTGCTTTACAATCCACTGACCTATGAAACAGCTGATGTAATTTCATCATTTGTATATCGAGCAGGACTTCAAGATTTTAAATACAGCTTTTCAACTGCAGTTGGGCTTTTCAATTCAGCTATTAATTTTGCACTTGTTGTATGTGCCAACACATTAAGTAAAAAATTCAACGATATAGGTTTATGGTAGAGGGGGGAGAAAAATGAAAATCAAAACAGGTTTGAAAAGAAGAGTGTTTGAGGTGTTTAACGTACTGTTTATGATATTTATGATAGTGATAACCCTATACCCTATTTTATATATAGTGTTCGCTTCGGTCAGTCAGTCTGACAGGCTGATAAATTTCTCGGGAATTCTTTTAAGACCGCTGGGATTTACATTATTAGCATATGAAAAGGCATTTGAACACCCATTGATAGTAAGTGCATATGGTAATACGCTTTTTATAGTTGTTGTGGGTACATGCATTAATCTGGTTCTGACGGCAATAGGAGCATACTTTCTTTCGGCGAAAGATGTGATGCTTCAAAAACCCATTGCTTTGATGATAGTTTTTACAATGTTTTTCGGAGGAGGAATGATACCCTTTTATTTAACCGTTAAGGAATTAGGACTTTATGACACATTGTGGGCTATTATTATACCAGCGGCAATTAACACGTTTAACCTGATTGTAATGCGAACAGGGTTCGCCCAGCTTCCCGAAAGCTTAAGCGAGTCGGCAAGGATAGACGGAGCAGGGCATATAAGAATACTTTTCAAAATAGTGATACCATTATCAATGCCGACTATTGCTGTTATACTGCTTTATTATGGGGTGTCTCACTGGAATGCATGGTTTAATGCGTCGATATTTTTAAGAGACTCCGCCAAGTTTCCGCTTCAGCTCGTGCTAAGGCAAATATTAATTGTTAATAATACCGATGCGATGACTCAGGGTGTTGACCTCGGTGAACAGCTTTCCATAAGCGAAACAATAAAATATGCTGTAATAGTTATTTCAACATTACCAATACTTTGTGTATATCCCTTTTTGCAGAGATATTTCGTAAAGGGTGTAATGATTGGGGCGGTAAAAGGGTAGATATTAAGATTTGTTTTGAGAGAGTGTGTGGGCAAAATTAAGAATTATATCTATGGTAGTCATTGCAACAATAATGATGCAGAATAGTGACTGAAAAATCAATAGGTTAACCTTCCAAACTTGTTTTGGAAGGTCAGTCATATAGACCGGTTTTAGGAGTAAAAATATGTTTACACGTGATATTTGTTGTGTTAAAATAATATTAGCGGAGGTGGTTGGTACGCTTGGAAAAAGAATTAATTTAATTACTATCATTATTCTTATTGCATTGCTGTGCGGCTGTAATAACCAACCCCAAAATCAGGTCGATTCAAATAAAGTTTCGTCAGAAGTAAAAACTCTGTCGTATTGGATGCCCAGAAGAAATATGGGCGATACTCATTTTGCAAAGGCGCTTCAAAGAAAAACAGGAGTCAACCTTGAATTTATCGGTCCTGACGGAGATGATTATGTTCAACAGCTTATGTTGTTGAAGGCATCAAACAAGCTCCCCGATATCATTGAAAACGATTGGAAGGTGTATACGGGAGGGCCTGAAAAAGCGATAACTGATGAAATGATTATAAGGCTTAATGATATGCTTGCCCAGTATGCACCTAATTTGACGAAATATTTAGATGAGCATCCTGATTTGGATAGGGATCTTCGTACTGACCAAGGAAGCTATTATGCGTTTCCTTTTATTAGAGGTGATGATTCCCTTGCGGTTTATCGGGGCATTATTATTCGTCAGGATTGGCTTGACAAATACGGGCTTAAAATGCCTGAAACCATAAGCGAGTGGGAGAATACGCTGAGGGTTTTTAAACAAAACGGTGTTGAATATCCTTTGACATTGGATAAAAGCTTTTTTGAAGAAGGAGCTTTCATTGGTGCGTATGGAATTAATTCTGTTTTTTTTCAACAAAATGGCATTGTTAAATTTGGACCTCTTGAGGACGGTTATTTTGATTTTTTAAGCACGTTTGCGAGATGGTATAAGGAAGGCTTGATAGATGTTAATTTTGCAACAAATAATACGAATAATTCAGACAGAAATATCCTGACCGGAAAATCTGGCGCCTTTATCCATGGAGCCGGAGGCGGTATGGGCAATATTATTAAGAAAATGTCTGATAACAAGGAATTTAAACTGTCCGGTGCGCCTTATCCATCGCTTAACAAAGGGGAATTGTCAAAATTAGGGCAGTATCATACGTTTGACGGAATAGCGGCAGTTTCACCTGCATGTAAGGATATACCTCTTGCAGTTAAGTTTTTGGATTACGGGTATAGTAAAGAGGGTATGATGTTTTACAATTTTGGCGTAGAAGGAGAAACCTATAATATCATAGATGGTAAGCCCATATACACCGATTTAATAGTAAATAACCCTAATCATTCAATGATGGAGATTATGTATGATTACATAAGAGGGCACTCAAGCGGTCCGTTTATTCAAATGAAGGAATGCATATCTCAATACTACACCTTGCCGGAGCAAAGGGAGGCTGTTGAAAGATGGGTAAAGACAGATGTGAAAAAATACAGGCTTCCCGACATAACATTTGTGGACAGTGAAATTTCTGTTATTTCGGACGTTATGCCTGATATTAAAAATTACAAAGACAATATGCTTGTTCGTTTTATTATGGGAATCGAGTCTCTTGAGAATTTTGAAGAATACCGCAGTAAACTCAGAGCTCTTGGTGTGGACAGGGCAATAGAAGTTTATCAGGAAGCATATAACAGATATTTGAAAAGATAGGGTGTTTTTATATTGTTAAGGATTAAAAAAATTATAAGCAATATAAAAGAAATCAAAACAAGCGTTATGTACACTTGGCTTGTTTCTTATGTATCCGTGCTGATGATACCTGTTTTTATAAGTATTATGACTTATTTGAGCGCCGAGAAAGTTGTTCGTAATCAGGCAGTAGAGTATAATAAGGTTTTAATGGAATCTGTCATGGATAAAATTGATTTTTTCCTTGCCGAAAATATAAAAATAACTGAATTCGTTGCCAGTAACAGCAAGATTACGGATGCTCTTAAAATAAGCAAACCTTTGACTAAAGAGCATTATTATACACTCTATGAGCTTAGTAAGGAAATTTCAAATTATCGTTCCAGTTTCCGCCTTAAAAATAATTTTTATATCTACTTGAAAAGCGCGGATGTAGTAATATTAAACAGCAATGTTGTCGATTCAAATGACTATTTTGCAGATAATTATCAGTCCTATCTTCTTAATTATGAAGAGTGGACAAAAAAAATGACTGACCCGAAAAGTTCATATATATGGGTGCTTAATTCAGATGTAGGCAAACGCTTATTGCTTTATATGAATCAGTTCCCTATTGGAACACGTTTTGAAAAAAGCGGCGCAGTTATCATAGAGAGCAAAGAGATGGAGATAAGCGAAATATTTGGAGACAGGCAAGACAGCATTAACGCTGAATATGCTGTTTTTGATGGGTTTAGCAATCTTGTTTTATCATCAAGGAAACTATCGGGGTTGACATATTCTGAGTTTAATAGTTTAAAAAGCAGCATTCTTAAATATAACGGTGAAAAATATATAGTTAAAGTTGAGGATTCCACGGAAACAGGGTTTAAGTATGTAACGCTTGTTTCATATTCTCAATTTTGGAGGGGCATGAACATATTAAGGGTTATATCGATTATTTTATTGCTAATTGGAACCTTTATAAGCTTGATACTTGCTATTTATATGACAAAACGCAATTACACACCACTGCAGAAGGTTGTTGACGCCCTTTCGTTCAACGAAAATTCCGATGCCCACCAAAAGGACAATGAATATGAGATTATTCAGTCTGCATTTGAAATTATTCAAAAAGAAAATACGGATATATCAACTTTGCTTGAGAAACAAAATATGCAGCTTAGAAACAGCTTCCTTGCCAGACTTCTCAAAAACCCTATTAGTGAGAGAGATGCACAAATAGTTGAAATGCTTAAAGTGTATGAGATTAATTTTGTAAGTGATTATTTCTCCGTATTGTTATTTTATATTGAGGATTGCACAGTACTATTTGAGGATAATGAGAATATATCGCAAGAAGAACAAATGAAAACAGTGAATTATGCCATAAGAAATGTGTCGGAAGAGATTGTACAAACATTAGGAAACGTAGGTTATATGACAATTGCCGATGATGTGGCTGCTTTGATTGTAAATTTTTCGATTGATAATATTAAAGATGCAAAATCTCAGCTTAGCTATATTTCTAAATTCATTCAAAATTTTTTCAAAGAAAAATTTGATGTCGGCTTAACTGTGGCTGTCAGCAATATGCATAAAACATTTTCAGGATTAACTATCGCTTATAAAGAAGCGATAACAGCGGCTGAATATAAACTTGTTCTTGGAGAGGAAAGTATTATTAAGGCGGAGCAATTACAGGAAAGACTTGAAGATGGTGCATACAGCTATACCTTTGAGCAAGAGCAGCTGCTTATAAATTATATAAAAACAGGCAACTATGAGTCTGCAGAAATTCTGATTGACAATATATTTTATAACAGCTTTAAAAGCACAATTATGCCGCTTGACCTTGCAAGATGTATTGCGTTTGATATGGTTGGAACCCTTTTGAAGCTTAATGATGAATTGTATGACCCAAACGGCAAGGAGTTTTTCAATACAAAAGCTTTGTTTGAACGGCTGTTTTCATGGCAAACTGTTGATGCTTTAAAAGGAGCAATGCTGAAAATAATTAAGGATTTTTGTGAAAACAGTGCGAAACGTCAAAATATCAGACTTAAAATAATGGTAGAGGATTATATAAAAGAAAATTACGTAGATGCAAATTTGAGTGTTGGAGCTATTTCCGATGCATTAAAGCTTCACCCTTCTTATGTTTCCGCAACCTTTAAAGAACAGTCCGGTGAAGGCTTGTTAGAGCACATTAATCGTTTTAGAGTTGAACAAGCGAAGGTGCTTACAGGCTCAACACACATGAACTTTGATGATATAGCCCAAAGAGTAGGCTATTCAAATAAAAAGACACTGTTTAGAGTTTTTAAAAAATATGAGGGGATTACGCCCGCAAAATACAGAGAAAGTAATATTATTTAAGGAGTTATTATGAAAAAATCTATTAATATAGTAAACTTTGTAAGGGCAGTTGAACCCAGATGGGAAGCTGACCTTGTAAAACCTGTCGTTAAACAAATTGAGCTATTAAAAAAGTATGGTTTTCCCAATACATTTTTACTTCAATATGACACTATGGCAGATGAAAAATTTAGGAATATTTTTTTAAATGAACAAGATGAAAATATGGAAATAGGAATATGGCTTGAAATTGTCAAACCTCTTTGCGAAGCTGTTAATATTGAATGGAGGGGTAGAGCAGGATTTGATTGGGATTATCACGTAAATCCCGGGTTTTTGCAAGCATACTCAAGGCAAGAAAAAGAACTGCTTATTGATGAAGTTTTTAATATGTTCAGAAATATTTTTGGATACTATCCTAAATCTGCAGGGTCTTGGCTGTTAGACAGTTATTCTATGCAGTATATGTCTGAAAAGTATAATTTGGAGGCTTTTTGCATTTGTCGTGACCAATGGGGAACAGATGGCTATACAATTTGGGGAGGATATTACAACCAAGGATATTATCCGTGCATGAAAAATATGCTTCATCCAGCGCAAACCGAAGAAGAACAAATCAGAACCCCTGTTTTTAGGATGTTAGGCAGCGACCCTATTTATCAATATGATGACGGATTTGAAAAAAACTCCTACAATATGGTTAAGTGGCAGGATGTTCTTACGCTGGAGCCTGCGATGAAGCTTGGACAAAAGAAAGAATGGGTAGAGTGGTATTTTAAAAATTTCGTAAAAAATGAAGATTTAGGATTTTCAAATGTTCAGGTAGGCCAAGAAAACAGCTTTGGTTGGGAGCAAACCGAAAAAGGTTTACCAATGCAATTTGATATTATAGAAAAATTAGCGGTGAACAAAGAGGTTGTTATAGAAAAGTTATGCGACACAGGTAAGTGGTTTAAAGCCACATATTTGGAGACACCTTCAACGGTATGTTCGGCATTAACAGATTGGAAAAATGAAGACAGGAAATCGATTTGGTTCAACAGTAAAAATTATCGTGCCAATCTATTTAGTGAGGAAAATTCAATATGGTTTAGAGATATTCATTTGTTTGATGAAAATTATGTTGATAGATATTTGGAAAGCCCATGTATGGAAGATGGTGCGTTGTATGAAACCTTGCCTGTAATGGATGGATACAAATGGAGCAAGGATACTGTCAGAGCTGGTATTTATTTTGAAGGAAATTTTAAAATAGATAACGTTTATAAGGAAAACAACAATCTGATTGCATCTATATTATCTTATGATGGTGTTGAATGTAAAGTGGAATTTTTGCAAGGCGAAATTAAAGTAATGTCAAATAAAGACGTTAAGCTTAAATTTATTTTTAATTCTGATATAGAAGGTTTAAAGTTATTAAAATATAATAATGAAATCAGATACAATTTTAAAGGTTATGATTATAAGGTGATTATACAGGAAGGTAAATTGGAAGAAAATGACGGTTCCATTTGTATATCTGATACAAATGGAAGTATTCTAATGAATTTTTGCGTTAGATAACAGAAAACAACACAATTTGGAGGAGATATTATGATGATACCTTGGCAGGAAAGACCAATTAATAATAATGATGTTTTATGGAGATATTCAAATAATCCGATTATAAAAAGAAATTCAATTCCATCATCAAACAGTATATTTAACAGTGCAGTTGTTCCTTATAAAGATGCTTTTGTAGGCGTTTTCAGATGTGACAACAAATGCAGAAAGCCTTATCTTCATGTTGGACACAGCAATAACGGAATAGATTGGAATATTAATCCAAATCCAATCAGCTTTATTCGTGAGTCGGATGATATAGATGAGTTTTCAACGGGCTACGACCCAAGAGTTTGCTTTGTAGAGGACAGATATTACATTACATGGTGCAACGCATTTAAAGGTATGCCGACGATAGGCGTTGCATATACCTATGATTTTAAAGAGTTTTATCAAACGGAAAATGCATTTTTGCCATATAACAGAAACGGCGTGATGTTTCCCAAAAAAATCAATGGTAAATTTGCAATAATGAGTCGCCCGAGCGATGGCGAACATACTCCGTTTGGTGATATTTTTTACAGTGAAAGTCCTGATATGATTCATTGGGGAAAGCATAAGCTTATGATGAAATCAGGTGATGATTTCGGTTGGTGGAGAAGTACTAAGGTAGGTGCAGGACCTATTCCGATTGAAACAAAAGAAGGATGGCTTTTGATTTATCACGGAGTGCTGACAAGTTGTAACGGTTTTGTGTATAGTGCCGGTGCCGCATTGCTTGATTTGGAACAGCCATGGAAGGTGCTATGCAACGCAAGCCCGTATATTTTGTCGCCGCAGGAAAGCTATGAATGTGTCGGCGATGTTCCGAATGTTGTGTTCCCATGTGCTGCTCTAACGGATGAAAGCGGAAAATTGGCATTGTATTACGGTGCGGCGGATACTGTTACATCACTTGCGTTTGGATATGTTGATGAAATAATCGACTTTGTTAAACGCAACTCAAATGTATAAGGAGACATAGATATGCTTTATAAAGATAAAAACTGTAATTCTCATGACAGAACAATAGATTTAATATCGAGAATGTCTATTGAAGAAAAAATACGCCAGCTTGTAACTGCAAAAGGGTGGGATGCTTATGATAATAATAATGGCTGCCTGACTGTATCGGAAAAATATAAAGCCTTTTCCGCCGGGGATTCTGTTGGTTCTCTATACGGAGTTTTTCGAGCTTGCACATGGACAGGTAAAAACTATGAAACCGGTATAGTTCCTGAAAACACAGCAAAGATTATTAATGAAATACAAAAATATACAATCGAAAATTCAAGATGGGGAATTCCTCTTTTTATTGCAGAGGAGGGGGTTCATGGGCTTATGGCTTTGGGGGGAACTGTCTTCCCGACGGGCCTTGGACAAGCCTCAACATTTCATCTTGATTTGATAGAAAGAATGGCAAGAGTAATTGCTGATGAAACCAAGGCAATAGGTGCAAATATATCATACGGACCTGAGCTTGACATTGCAAGAGAGCTTAGATGGTCAAGGGTTGAGGAAACGTACGGAGAAGATCCTTATTTAACATCTGTTATGGGTGAAAAATTTGTAATGGGGCTTCAATATGATGGTAAAATTATATCAACACTAAAAGCAATTGCTGCGTATGGTCAGCCCGAGGGAGGACATAACAGTGCCCCTTCCGGCATTGGTAATCATGAACTTTTTAATATTCATCTGCCTGCTTTTAAAAAGGCTGTCGAGGCATGTGCATTATCCGTTATGTCAAGCTATAATGACATAGATGGTGTTCCTTGCACGGCAAATCACAAGCTTTTGACTGAAATATTGCGTGATAAATGGGGATTTAATGGGTTTGTCGTATCTGACGCTGTTGCAATAAATGTTTTGTGTGATGACCAAAGAGTTGCAAAGGATTATGCAGAAGCGGCATCAATGGCATTAAAGGCAGGTATTGACAGTGACCTTTTATCCAATCCATATTTGGATTTTCTTAAAGAGGCTTATGAAAAGGGGCTTGTTGAAGAAAAAGATATTGATCTTGCTCTTTACAGAATATTAAAGCTTAAATTTGATATAGGACTTTTTGAAAATCCATATATAGAAGATGGAGCTGAAAAGGTTTTGTCTTGCAACTCACACAGAGAGCTTGCTTTGGATATAGCGAGGGAATCCCTCATTTTGCTTGAAAATAAAAACAATACTTTGCCGCTTAAAAACGAAAATTCAATTGCTGTAATAGGACCTAATGCTGATAATGTTATGAATCAAGTAGGTACCTACACTGCTCGTCAAAAATCAGGCGCTGTTTCTACCGTTCTTGATGGATTTAAAAAAATAGCTGACGGAATTGAAATAAATTATGCAAAAGGCTGTAAGATAAGGAGTAAAAATACTGACGGTTTTAAAGAAGCTATAGAAACAGCGAAAAAAAGCGATGTGATAGTCTTAGTTCTTGGGGGTTCAAGTGCGATTGATCCTGATGCGGAAATACTTGAAACCGGTGCTACAAAGGCTGATGCAAATGATGAAAACGATATGGAGTGCGGTGAGGGCTTTGACAGGGCAACCCTTGAATTGGCTGGGGTTCAGAATCAATTATTTAGAGAGTTGAAAAAGACTGGCAAGCCTATCATCGTTGTGTTGATTCAGGGGCGTCCGCTGATAATAAATGAAATAAGTGAAAATGCTGATGCTGTGATTATTGCATGGTATCCGGGAATGGAGGGTGGCACAGCGATTGCAGAGGCTATTTTAGGCTATTTCAATCCGTCGGGAAAGCTTCCTGTTTCTGTTCCTGTATGTGTAGGACAGCTTCCTGTTTTTTATAATGCTACTATGGAGCGAAGAGATTATGTTGATATGCCCTCAAAGCCTTTATATTCTTTCGGATATGGTAAAAGCTATACTGAATTTACAATTGAAAATATAAGGCTTGACAAAAATGAGATTGCAATAGGTGAAAGTACAAAGGTTTTTGTGGATGTTACCAATGTAGGTGATTGCGATGGAGCGGAGGTTGTTCAGCTTTATATAAGGGATGATTATGCATCAATTGTAAGACCATTGAAGCAGCTTAGTGGCTTTAAAAAGGTTTATCTTAAAAAGGGTGAGAGTAAAGAACTATCAATTGAAATTACACCCGAAGTGTTATCCTTTTATAACAGTAATGGAGAAATGGTATTGGAAAGAGGAAGCTTTACTGTGATGGTTGGCAACAGTTCGGAAAATACAATCAAAACAGTCTTGAATATTATTTAATTAGGGGAATTTTTTATGTTTGAAAAAGCAAAGTGGATTGGCGGTCAGGATGATATTAAAACTGCTTCCTCTCCGCTCTTTAGGAAAACTCTTACAATTGGTAATACTATAAAATCAGCCGTGTTAAACGTTTGCGGATTAGGGTATGGCGTTTATTATATCAACGGCAAAAGGGTGACGAAAGATGTTCTAATCACTCCGTTTACAAGGTTTGATAAAAGAGTGTTATATAATACATATGATGTAAGAGAACTTTTGTCCGAAGGAGAAAACTGTATCGGTGTTATGCTTGGAAACGGCTGGTACAATGATATTGCAGCAACATGGGATTATGAAAAAGCTGATTGGAGGCATTATCCTAAGCTCATTTTTCAGCTTGACATAATATATGAAAGTAATGAAATACAAAGCATTGTCAGTAATTCAAGTTGGAAAACAGCTGATGGCCCAATAATATATAATCATGTTCGTTGCGGTGAACTATATGATGCAAGAATGGAGATTGCCGGTTGGAATGAGGTTGATTTTGATGATAACCTTTGGAGGAATGCTTTTGTATGTCGTGGTGCAGGGGGCGTTTTCGAGCCTGTGATAATTCCGCCTATAAGAATTGTTAAAACCTTAAGTGTTAAAAGCAAAATAGGGAATGTATATGATTTCGGACAAAATATAAGTGGTTGGGTTAAAATTAGAGTCAAGGGAAAAAGGGGCAGTGAAATCAAAATAAAATATTCTGAAAGATTAAATGCTGACGGAAGTATCGATACGGAAAACATAAATATGTTTAATTTTGATGAATTAAAACATACGGATATCTATATTCTTAAAGGAGAGGGAACGGAGGAGTGGGAGCCATCGTTTGTTTATCATGGTTTTAGGTATGTCGAGGTTTTAAATGCAACCGATGATTTTGAAATTGAGGCAAGGGTGGTACATACTGATATAAATATTATAGGGGAATTTGAATGTAGTGATGATATGCTCAATAAAATTCATAATGCGGCAAGGTGGTCAACTCTTACAAATTACCATGGTATTCCGACTGATTGTCCTCACAGAGAGCAAAACGGCTGGACGGGAGATGCTCTTTTGTCTGCCGAGCAGGCTTTGATGAATTATGATATTGCCCAGTGCTATAAAAAATGGCTTAGGGATTTTAAGGATGTTCAACGTCCCAACGGACAGCTCCCTGGTATAATACCCACATCCGCTTGGGGTTATAACTGGGGCAGTGGCCCGGCGTGGGACAGTGCAATAATTTTGATACCCTATTATATCTATTTTTATACGGGTGATAAGTCTGCAATAGAAGATATGTGGGATAATATGAAACTTTATATGGCTTATTTGGACAGTATGTCAGAAGATGATATAGTCAATTTTGGGCTTGGTGATTGGTGTTCTCCCGAAAATGCAAAGGTATGTTCTTCTGATGTGACGGATACTGCATATTATTATGTTGACGCTAAAATAATGGCATATTGTGCGAAGGCTTTGGGCAGGGAAAGCAAATCTTTTGAAGAGCTTGCCGCCAAAATTAAAAAAGCATTTAGAGAAAGATTTATAAATGACGGCATTGTTGAGGGGGATTGCCAAACCTCGATTGCTTGCGGAATATATCAGGGACTTTATGAACCTAAAGAGATCCCTGCTGCTGCCGCATATCTTGCAAAGCTTGTAGAGGAGAAGGACTACCATATCGATTGCGGTATTCTGGGGACGAAATATATTTTCACTGCACTTTCGGATAATGGTTATGCGGATATTGCATACAAGATGGTTGTAAATCCAACCATGCCAAGCTATGCTTATTGGATAAATTCAGGTATGACTACGCTTTGCGAGGATTGGGAAATGAAAAGTTCATTAAATCATCATATGTTTAGTGAGGTTGACTTTTGGTTTTACAAATATTTGGCAGGAATTCAAATCAGCCCAAATGGTTTGGTAATTAAGCCTTGTTTTATAGATGGTTTAAAATGGGTTAGGGCAAAGTACAAGGATATTGAGGTTTTCTGGAATAAAGAAATGATTGAAGTAAAAGCTCCTTGTAATTGTACGCTTATTGTTAGGGATAAAAAAATTAAGCTATCAGAAGGAGTAAATACATATTCGATGGAGGAATTCTGAAATGAAATTATGTTATCCGAATTTTAAAACGAAAGCAGTAACATTTAGCTATGATGACGGTGTTGTACAAGATAAAAAATTGGCTGATATATTAAGAAAATACAATCTAAAAGGCACGTTCAATTTAAACTCAGACTTTATTGGTAATAAAGAAATCATTAACCATTATGGCTTTGACGTATTGTTTAATAAGCTTACATTATCTGAAATTCCGAAGGTATATGACGGCTTTGAGATTGCCTCCCATGGTGTATCCCATGCTGACTTTACTAAGCTTAGTCTGGGTGAATTAAAGACGGAAATATATGATGATATTGCTACTCTTGAAAAACTATGCAACAACAAAATAATCGGCTTAGCTTATCCGTGCGGTAGGTTTAATGAGGCTACTGTAAATAATTTGAAAGAATTAGGTCTTTTGTATGCACGTACAATTGAAGATACATACTCATTTGATTTGCCGGATAACTTTTTAACATGGCATCCAACTTGCCACGATAACTATGAGAATATATTTGCACTGATTGACAGTTTTGTAAAGAATACATCCGATGGCTTGAAGCTGTTTTATATTTGGGGACATTCTTTCGAATTTGACAAGAATGATAAAGACAGATGGAGCAATATAGATAATATTTGTAAGAAGCTTAGCGGTCAAGATGATACTTGGTATGCAACGAATGGGGAAATTTGTGAGTATGTTTTATCGCTCAAAAAGCTAACCAAAAACGGTGATTGTTTAATTAACAATTCCGAATTCAACATTTATTTTGAGACTAACGGAGATAAAATCATAATTAAACCGAAAGAAGAAATTCGTTTAACAGATTAATTATCAACGCACCAAAAGAAATTTCGGTAGAATTATCAGAATAGATTATAAAGCTAACTTATGGGGGAGAAATGTATGGATAAATGGATTGAAGAAGTTTGGCTAAAAATAGAAAAGAAGCTTTCGATAACCAGTGAAACAACAGGAGATAAACTTTTTGCTTATACCACAAAGGATGGTAAGTTTATAGGGAAAGATGGGATACATTGGTGGACAAACGGATTTTGGCCTGGGATTATGTGGCTGATGTATGTAGGCACAAAAGATGAGAAATATAAAAAACTTGCACAAAGCTTAGAGGATAAATTAGACGAAGCACTTTATGGTTATACCGACTTGCACCATGATGTGGGATTTATGTGGCTAATATCAAGTGTTGCAAATTATAGGTTGACAAAAAATTCCGAATCAAAAAAACGAGGGCTTATTGCTGCTTCTGTTTTGGCATCTCGATATAATTCTGCTGGTCAATTTATCAGAGCGTGGAACGGAGAGAAAACAGAAGGCTTGGCAATTATAGACTGTATGATGAATATACCTCTGCTCTATTGGGCCTCTGAGGTGGAAAATGACCCTCGCTTTAAACAAATTGCCATGATTCATGCCGACACTGTAAAAAGAACATTTATCCGTCCCGACGGTTCGGTTAATCATATCAACTCGTTTAATCCGGAAACAGGCGAGTTTATTGAAACCTTTGCAGGTCAGGGTTACCAGGTAGGCTCTTCTTGGACAAGGGGTCAGGCGTGGGCGCTTTATGGGTTCATATTAAGCTATATCCACACAAAAAAGCCTGAATATTTAGACACTTCAAAGGCTGTTGCACATTATTTTATATCAGCACTTGCGGCTTGTGATGATTTTGTTCCGAATTGTGATTTTAGAAGCCCAAAAGAACCGATTTATAAGGACACAACTGCGGGGGTTATTGCTGCCTGCGGACTTATTGAAATTGCAAGAAGCGTACCCGAATTTGAAAAAGAATTATACTTAAACGCCGCAATAAAAATATTGAAGGCAACAGAAGAAAAATATTGTGATTGGTCAGAAAATGAAGATTCTATTCTGCAAATGGGGACTGTTGCATATAACCAAGAACAGAATATGCCGATAATATATAGTGATTATTATTTTATTGAGGCAATATTGAAACTAAAAAATATGGATGTGCTGTTTTGGTAGAAATAATATTGATATAATATTAGGGGGATATAATGAAAAGGATAGAAAATATGCTGAAAAATAGGTTTGATATGACAAAACCGAACAGTGGGTTTATAGATAATTTTAGTGATATGGAAGTTTGTTTGGGGAAAGGGTTTCTTTCTATAAACAATATGAACACGAGAGGTCTTGACAGTTGGCGTAATGTTGTAGCAGAAAAATTATGTCAGCCTTACATTATTATGGATGATGATAAAAGGCAGTACCCCATATGTATTGGTGAGAGTGAATTTTATCCATGGTCTGCAATTCAAAAAGGGCAGGTTAATGTAGCAGGAATAGAAGTTACAGTAAGGTCATCTCTGTGTTCGCCAAAAACAAACACACTACTTTGGTTTTTTGAATTTGAATCAAATACCGATATTTCGAATTTTAAAATTTCCTTTGAAGGAAAGCTTGCATATAAGCAGAAACAACATTCAATCAGCAATTGTGATAATGGTGTGATGTGTACGTTTAATCATGAGAATAAAGAAAAATGGACACCTATTTGGAGTGTTCGTTCGTCCGAAATTGAAAAGTCAAATACAGATAATAATCAATTTCAGTATCACTTATTCACAAAACCGACAGCATTATTAAAAGGAAAGAAATACAGCTTTATGCTTCAAGTGGATTATGAAGTTGCAAATAGAGAAAATATCGGAAATTGGTGTAGCGGGGAACTGCTTGATTGTTCAGCCGATAGTGTAATCAACCAAAGGAAGGCTTGGTGGGATGATACTCTTTCGGGAGTTCTTAATGGGAAAGGTGATATTGTAAAAAAAATACGCTCTGCCGCAGGGCTTGTTCGTTGTGGCTGTAAATGGCAGAACGATGAAGGAAATGAGGTTATTGCAGCTTATTGCTCGATTTCAAATTGGTCAAGCCTTGTTTGCTTTTGGGATTCAATAATAGCGGCAACAGGAATGTCATATTTTAATTTGAAGCTGTCGGCTGATGCCATACGTGCGGCTTTTGCAAGACAGAAAGAAAATGGGTATGTTACGTCAACTACTTATAAATTTGCACCACATAATGAAATATATCCGCAGCCACCAATCACAGGCTGGGCACTTATGAAATTTTTGAAAAATGAAGCCGACAAAGATGCTGTTTGGGATTTTATTAAAGAAATCATACCAAAGATACATAAGCTTCATCAATGGTATATTCAAACACAGGATTTGGATGGAGATGGTTTGCCTGAGTGGCGCTTCACAGGTTCAATTGCTGATAACAGTCCACTTTATGACAGATATGCCAAGCCAATAAGTAAGGATTTGGGCGATATATGGAATATTTATATTCCGCCTGTTGCTTCCGTAAGCCTTGCCAGCTTTTTGATTAAGGAAGCTAAGTGCCTTGCGTTTTTTTATGATAAGCTTGGAGATGAGTCATTATCAAAGCAGTATATGGCGGAAGCAAAGGAACTTGGAGAAAAGCTTAAAAGCATATGCTTTGATGGTGAACTATTCCACGATTTTGATAATATGTCCGGAGATTTTAATAAAGTGATTACCTTATACAGCTTTTTGCCGTTATGGGCGGGAGTGGAAATCCAGCCTTCACTCAAAAACTATATGATAGAAAATTATTTGCTGAATTCCGAACACTTTTTTGGCGAGTATCCGTTTCCATATGTTTCATACAGTGAAGAAACTTATAGACCGGATGGATACTGGCGTGGCAGAATATGGCCTCATGTTACATTATGGATGCTTGAACTGCTAAATGAGAATGGATATGAAGCACAGGCAGACGAGGCGGCTGAAAGATTATTGAATATGATGAATCAGCGAGAGGAATTGTTGGAAAATTATAATTCGTGTCCTGATACACAAGGTGGGGGAGAACCCGACTTTTTATGGACATATGCAAGCTATTTGGCAATTGAAAACCAAATGTATAAAAAGGATTGATTAATTATATGCAATTCGGAGCAATTATTGAAAAAGGTCTTGTTGACTGGCAGATAGTACAGCAAACAAATGGTTATGCTGATATAGAGCTTTTTGGTTCGTGGATTCCTTCTCCTGAAATTAGAGATGATGCAGCATCCGTTTACGTAAGAGTAATAAAAGAGGATGATGGCGATATTGTACTGTGGTGGAATAAATCGGAAGATTTAGATGACCGCAAATGGCGAATTGCATTGAAGAATGTTCCGGCAGGGGGGACATATAGGATTGAAACATGCCTTATGGGAGTTGATATGCCATGTATAGAGTATGCAAGACGTGGTGATATGCTTCACCATATTGGTGTGGGTGACTTATATGTAATAGCGGGGCAAAGTAATGCGGCAGGTTATGGGAAAGGTAGTTCCTACGATCCTCCCGAAATTGGTGTGCATTTACTAAAAAACAGCGGAAAATGGGATTTGGCAACGCATCCTTTTAATGATTCAACAAACTCTATACACAACGAAAATACCGAAGATACGAATTCCGGGCATTCTCCTTATCTATCTTTTGCCAAAATGCTGAAAAGAGAATTGTCATATCCTGTTGGACTTATACAAACCGCACGTGGAGGCTCTTCGTTTGCGAGATGGAGTCCAAACGAAGTTGGCGATTTGTATCATTGTATGCTGAACGTGATTAGGTCACAGGGTGGGAAAATAAAAGGGGTTTTATGGTATCAAGGGTGTACAGACGCAATTGAAAGAAATGCAGAGAATTATTTAGAAAGATTTAAAAATATGGTTGTTGAGCTATGTGCTGAATTGGATATAGGGAATATTCCTTTTCTTACTGTTCAGCTTAATCGTCATACCGATCAAAAGAAAATATCTGATGATAGAGACTGGGGGCTTATTAGAGAAGCACAGCGTCAGGCAGCAATGAAAATTCCGAATGTTTTTGTAATGCCTTCGACAGATTGCAGGCTTTCCGATGGAATACATAATAGTTCGGCAGCAAATGTAATGTTGGGCGAAAGACTTGCTAAGGCGGCACTTTTTGGTATATATAAAAAAGCTGTCTTATATGCTGCACCAAATATCGTAAAAGCCCAAAAGATTGGGAAAGGTATAATAAAACTTATTTTTGAAAATGTATTTGACAGATTATTTTTTTATGATTTACCCGCGAATGAGCTACCTTTTACTGTTGAGGATAAAGACGGAATTATTATGATATCTTCATATACTGCAAACAAAAATGAAATAGATTTAAGGCTTGAAAGGGACGGTATCAATATGATTGTGCATGGTGCATTTGTTGCAAACCCATCATATTTAATTCCGGTGGATACAAGCACACAATTACCTATGTTGTCATTCTATAACGTTTTAATATATGCGGAGTTGCTCATGAACGGTGAACTGATGCCGTTGATGCACAAAGTCAACGACGAGGCATACGAACAGGTAGAGCAGATTATGTGTAAATCTATAAAACAGTATAAAGATAATTCAACTGATACCATGTTGAACCTTAAACGCAGAAACACTGCCCAAGCTATAGCCGAAGAAATTGTAATTAAAGACTTTGTCTTATTACCAAGATAATGAAAACAGACAAAATACGATAGTTATAACGATAAAATTTTATCGTCACCCGAGTTATAGTGGTTATTGAGGAAAGGCTTGTTAGCTATATAAAATATCGCTTGATATCACTTGCCATCAGTGCTTTCACTGGTGGCATTTTGCTTTATTCTTTGCGTTTTTATAGTTTTTATAAAAAAAATACAGGCGGGCAGAGAAATCAGCTGGGCGTAAAACTTACGTCATTTTGTGACGGCAAGCTTCCCGTTTGTACACACAAACGGCTTGAATGTTGGGCAAGCCCAAACCCTTTTCATCTGATTTTTATTTTTTGAATTTATGGTGATAAGCGTCAAACAGGCCTATCCGTCAAGGTGGTGGCAGTTTGACGCTTTCCTCATTTGTATTTATACTTAACAGCACAGATAATTATGTAAGTATTACAGATGAGATTGGCAACCAGTATATCTAAATAATGAAAGTGTAACTCATATGTGAAAAAAATAGCTACTGTTTAAGATGTACCTGCTTTTTATAAAGTGCTTCTAGTTACTTTAGATATCATAAGTTTAATTAGTTTTATTTATTAAACCACATAAATACTTTATCTTCAAAACCTGGCAACCATTCGTGGCCATAATCTGGATATACTAACATATCCTTTTTTGAAAGAATTTTGTTATATGCTGCAAATTGTGTTGATGGCAAACAACAGGTATCTGCAAGGCCAACACCAAACAATACATCTGCCTTTATTCTTTTTACAATGTTCTGAACATCAATATATCCTAATTTATAAAATATTTCGCTTTCTCTTTCGTGACGAGGGTCAAACCTTCTAAAGAACATTCCAATATCATTGTATGCATCTACTGCTTTGTCCATATCCCACGTTCTTTTATAGTCTGATAAAAATGGATATAACAAAGCAACTTTAGAAATTCTAGGCTCTAATGCAGCACAAGCCAATGCAAGCCCACCACCTTGCGAACCACCATAGGCGTATACTTTTTCAGGGTCTACTTCATCAAATGTCATGGCAATTCCTGCAAGTTGTGCCCCATCCATAAAGGTATAGCGATAAAGCATATTTTCTTTTTCGTCAGCAAGACCACGAGCAATATGCCCCAGACCTGTTGTGCCTTTTGTAGTTAAATTATCCTCAGATTTTCCACTTTGTCCACGGCAATCAAGTGCAAACATAGAATAGCCCATACTAACAAATGTTAGTTTGTTTGACCAATCACCGCAATCTCCCATATAACCGTGAAGCTGTATGATTGCTGGATGTTTTGCTACTGCATTTTTTGGTCTTAAATATTTAGCATAAACTCTTGCACCACCAAGCCCTGTAAAATACAGGTCATAACACTCTACGTTTGGAACTTGATATTCTGATGGGGTTATTGATACTTGTGGGTCTATCTTTTTCATATCGGAAATTGCATTGTCCCAATATTCATCAATATCTGCGGGACACGGACTACTGCCCATATATTCTTTTAACTGTTCAAGTGGCATGTCTAATAATGGCATAGGTATTCACAACCTTTCTTATTTTTCAATAAATTATATCAAACAATTTTTGCTTTAGCAATACCAAATTATTCGGTTTTACTGCATTTTTTGTGTATTATATGTAGTAAAAATGTATGATTATTGAAGTAGTTGAAATATTGACTATAAATGTATAATTTCTGGAGTTGTTAATTTTAGCTTTAGGATTTAAAATAGTAAGTAGTGTTATATTTATGTACATATACACTAAAGGGAAAATTGTTTTTAAATTTTGAATTTGATATCAGTGACTTGTATTCAACACTAATTAAATGGAGGGGTTATTATGAAAAGGTTTTTGTGGATAAATAAATTGGCGCTGGGGTTGGTTTTAGCTATTGTGGCAACCTCAATTACTAATTCTGGTAGTCAGTGGTCTTATGCCGCTACAGACAATAGCAAAGCGCAAATAGTCGGAATAGATAATATGTTGAAATCCACTAATGATTGGAAAGCTTCTCAACAAGATTTAATAAAGATTGAAGACGGACAACTGATTTTTAAAAGTGCCGAAGAAGAATGGGAAGGCGTATTTAATTCTGTTCCTGAATCAGCTCATATATTGTCTTTTAAAGCAAAGATAGATTTCCCATCAACATCAAATTGGGTAGGCTTTAGTATAAGACAAGCCGATCCAGAACAATTCTGTTATGGGACTACATCATATTTTATTGCAATTAAGCCAACAGTAATTGAACTGCAACGTCGTCCAGCAGATTCGTCGATTTTACAGCAGGTTCCAAACACCTTTTTAAATTCAGGCGAATGGCACGATATACAATGGGGCGCAATTAATTTACCGGAAGGGGTAAATATTATATTAAAAGTGGATGGCAATGTAGTTCTCGATTTTATTGATACCGCAGGTGCAATAACAGAAGAAGGTCATTTTGGTGTTCATTTGACCCCAGGGCATAGTATTTCTTTAAAAAAAATTGACACCATTGTTGAGCCAGCGCCAACACCAGAGGCTACACCAGCTCCTGTACCAGATGAAGCAGTAATTCCACCTAATCCTACAAAAGTAAACAGAGTTATGGTGAATGGTTTTATATTAGGAGCAGATGTACCACCTCAAAGAATAAATGATAGATTGCTCGTTCCTCTAAGAGCAATATTTGAAGCACTCGGTGCAACAGTTGATTGGGATGAAGCGACACAAACAGCAACGGGAACTCTTGGAGAAAATACTGTTAAGGTGGTAATAGATAGCACAGATGCAGTAGTAAATGGTGAGGCGAAAGCATTAGATGTTCCAGCTAAAATTATTGATGACAGAACCTTGGTGCCGGTAAGATTTATATCTGAAAGCTTGGGTGCAAAAGTAGTATGGGATGAAAATACTACAACCGCAGTCATAGAGTTGGCGACATCTTCCGTAGTATCAGAGGAAGGACACAAGACCTATGGTGCTGATGTGTTAAATGATGAAACAAAGCCTATTAATATTGTTTTCTTTGGTGGCTCTATCACTGAAGGGGGTAATTATTCCTTTCCACTTGTAAAAAATTACTTTAAGGTGAAATATAAGGATAGAATTATCAACTCAGTAAATGCAGGGATAGGTGGAACAGGTACTGATTTGGGATTGTTCCGATTAAAAAAAGATGTTATAAGCAAAAATCCTGATGTCGTATTTATTGAATTTGCTGTTAATGATGGTAATAGTCAAATGGCGAAGGCAAATATGGAATGCATTGTGCAACAGCTTATAAATCTTCCTCATCAGCCAGTAATAATTTTCTTGTATGCACCAACGAAAAATATGAATACAACCTCTGTGGGAATTATGAATCATCAAATGGTTGCTGACTATTATGGGATAGGTAGTATTGACATAAGTTCATATGTTCATTCAGTTTTAGACACTAATGAAGAAACTGATACTAAACCAAAGTGGGCGGACTGGTTTGATGCTGCTGGAGTTCATCCGAATATTGTTGGTGGGAAAGCTTATGCAGATTATATAATTTCTCAGATAAATGAAAACCCAGATGATTATTTTAAGAAGCTTGAATTAAAGCCAATTTCTCCTGATTTTGGAAATGAATTTAATAATCCAGTTTTAATATCTGCAGCTGACGCATTTACTTCTAATGAACTAACCACTACTGGGAGTTGGGCAATAGATAAAAAAGTTTTAACCAAGTATTTTAAAGACGGAGTTTTAGTTTGCACACCTGATGGTGGAGAAGTTACGTTTAAGTTTACGGGCCATGCTTTTGGTATATTTGGAATACGTGGAAGCACAGCTGGGTATATGCCTGCTACTATAACAATTGATGGTGATTCATATGGAGTAACGCAGAATTATACTAACACTAATGCATACCCTCTTTTTTATAAAACAAATTTGACAAATACTGAGCATACTGTTACGATTACAGCAACTGAAAAATTTGCTTTTGGATATTTTATGCTTGATGAGTAGAAGTACATATAAAAAAGATATTATAGGAGGAACAAAATGAGAAATTTTAAGAAAATTAGCAGTTTAATTATGTCCTTGGTGTTTATGGTGAGTTCCATTGGGATGCTTGAATTTGTGCCAGTTACTGTGTCTGCTGCTCCTAGTACGGGGTCATCCGCAATTGCTGTTAAAAAAATGATTAAAAACGAAGACTTTGAACGAATTACTATAAATACCGACCCATTTGATGGTTCGTGGGGCGGAGCTGGAGGTCTATATCCAACATCTTATAGAACCACAGGGACAAATGGTACTCAAACTATTGTAAATAGTGATAGTCCTGGTGTTACGATACCAACTAATAGTACTAAGGTTTATAAAGTAACACAGACGGCTAATTCAAATATCGAAGTATTTTTATTTAGAACTAATCAAGAACCTTCTCTTTTACCATTATCAGATTCTATGGTTTTTGATGTGAAGTTTTATATGCCATCCACAAGTGGCTCTACAGGATATGTAAAACTTGTTGCTCCAGGTGCTGATATTGTGCAAATATGGAGTAACAGACTTACCTTGTTCCCTAATGATTCTGCATCTAAACTTGAGATACCATCTGCCGAAGTAGCACAAGATACTTGGCATCGAATACAATTTAGGTTTGATACCACTGGCACAAACAGAAAATGTGTGGCAGTATATTTAGATGGAGTGTTAAAATCTTCTGATAAAACAATAGCTAATTTAGTTAAATTTAGCACAATCACCTCAGCTGTAGAACAAACACAATACTTTAAAACTGTTGCATCTGGTACAGGTGCTAACAACACACTTTATTTGGATGACCTTCAGCTTTATGAGTTTGATGAAGCAGTAGCAACTGTTAATACTACTAATGAAGCAGGTATGGGAGCAGTAATTACTGCTAATGCTACGGCATTAGGATTAACCTTAACAGATTATAATGCTTTATCAGTGGCAAATAAGGTGCCAGTACATAATGCACTTGTAGGCAATGCTTTTGTTAATGCCGCAGATGTAAAAACTGCTTTTGATAATGCAGTAGCAACAGCGAAAGCGAAAGCGTGTGATGTAATAGGTGTAACAACCCCTGCAGGGGCTACAATTGGTGCAACTACTATTGATAAAGATATGATAATTGTTACACCAGACATAACTGTTGACGTTACACCAAGCACAGGAGCTACTTGGGCGCTGTATAGTGACCTTGCTTGCACGCAACTGATTGGAAATAATGTTATTTCATTAGTTCCAGGTGCTAATATAAGGTATATAAAGGTAATATCACAGGATGCAACAACAGATAAAGTGTATACATTGACAATAAATGCAACAGCAGGAGACCCTGTTCCAGCAGCGTTAGCAGAGGTCAATGGTGCCACTGATGTATCTGCTATGGCAACTGCTATTGTTTCTAATGCAAGTGTATTACAATTAACACTAACAGATTACAATGCATTATCAAATAAAACTCCTGTTCATTCAGCACTTATAGCAGGAAAGACATACACTGATATATCAACTGTTCAAGCTGTTTTTGATGTTGCAGTTGCAAATCAAAAGACAGTAGAGCAAGTAATTGCTCTAATAACAGCGCTACCAAGCACGATTAAAATTTTGAATAAACCTGCGGTTGATGCAGTAAGAACTGCATACAATGCTTTAACACCTACACAACAGTCACTAGTGTCAAACTATGCAACGCTAACAAATGCAGAATCTGCGATTGCAACAATAATAACAAATAATGTGGGAGTAGCTAATGGAACATCCCTAATTTCTGTTAAAACGCAAGTGAAAAGTGAAGATATGGAAAGAATTACGGTGGGAGTAGATCCTGCTAGCCCTGCGGATTGGAATGCAACAAATGCAAATCCTCAATGGATGACAAGCTGGAGATTTAGTACTCTAAATGTTGCAACGGTAGTTAATACCGTAAATGAACTTGGAGATGCAACAAAAGCTTTGCAGGTTGATTCGAGTTCACCTGGTTGGTTCTCTTACATATCAAGAAAGAGTGCTTTTGCAAATGAACCAGCAATACCAGATACCTGTGTTTTTGATATTAAGTTTCTATTGCCATCAGATTTTACTGGGGCAGGAAGACTGCAGTATCTTATTATGAATCCAACCGAATATAGACTGTTACAAATATTTAAGGACTCTGTTCAATTATTTGGTACTGAAGCTTCTCCAATAACAGTATCAAATTTGTCCAAGGATGCTTGGCATCGAATTCAAATTCAGTTTGATACATCCGATGCAGCTAATAAAAAGTGTGTGGCGGCATATCTTGATGGTGTGTTAATACCTGGCACAAAAAATAAAGTACTAAGTGCTGCTGTTGCACCTAAATTTAGTGCGCTTGATCCGAATTATAATATTGGGTTTAATATAATGACTCCAATTAAAATATTTATGGATGATATCAAGATATACCAGCAAAACTCGCAGTTTACTGCAATAGCACCTAGTTTTACAGATAGTTCAGATGTTGCTCTACCAAATAATACACTAACTGCTGGACAGGTAGTTAAGGCAAATACTTCTATTACAAATGTTCAGGGTAAATCGGGCTTTGCAACTATTGTGATTGCGCTATATAAAAATTCTGAATTAGTGAAAGTCAACTACACAAAGATAACAGTAGCTACCGATACGAGTAATTTACCTCTTAGTGCAAGCTTGACCTTGCCTAATGATGTCTCGGGTTGTTCATTAAGGGCTTTTGTATTGGATGATTTAGCATCTATAAGGCCGATAGCTGTTTCAGAGCAATTCCCTAAATAATTTTCGAAGCAACTGGGAGGAATAAATGTGAAAAATATAGTAAGAATTGCCAAGAAGATATTGTTGTTAATGATTACAATTATTATTGTTAACTTAGTTCAAGTCAATGTACTTGCTGCAAATGGTGATGGGTCAACTAAGATAAGGGAAGTAAGGATGTTGAAGAATGAGGACCTTGAAAGAATTACGACAGGGGTTGACCCGTCTACTACCGGTCCGTGGAATGCAACACCTGAAAACCCACAATGGATGCAAAGTTTTAGGAATAATGGCAGTGCGACGAAAGTTATCGAAACGACAGACCAAACTGGAGCATTTACGAAAGCCTTGCAAGTTGATACTGTTGCAGGAGGTGGTTGGTACTCTAATCTTTCGAGAAAAAGTGCTTTCCCAAATGAACCAGCACTAACTGATTTGTGCGTTTTTGATATTAAGTTTCTTATCCCTTCGGACTATACAGGCACAGGAAGGTTACAGTATGTTATCAATAATAATCCAGTAGAATATAGGCTCATACAAATATACAAGGATTCTTTTGAGCTGTTTGGGTATGATTCGCCTATATATGTAAATGGTATAACTAAGGATGTTTGGCATCGCATTCAAATTTCATTTGACACAACTAATCCGGCTGCTAAAAAGTGTGTGGCAGCATATTATGATGGTGAGCTGATAGCGGGTTCGAAAAACAAATTATTAAATACAGACCCAACTCATCCTGCACCTCGATTTAGTGCACTAGAACCATCATATATAGTTGCTTTTAACACAATATCTCAAATTAAAATACTTATAGATGATATAAAGATTTATGAGCCAGAACCACCAGATACGCCACATGTGGTAAGTATTTCCCCAGCTAATGATACCTTTGTTGATGCAAAAGCAAATACGGATGTAGTTATTACATTTAGTAGGAATATTGACCAAACAGCGGCAAACTTAAATTTGATAACCGTTGTCAAAAATGGTACTGTGAACGTGCCATACACCGTTGTTAGCAATGCTGCAAACCAATGTACATTAACTATTCCTGAAGAACTTGACCTTATGTCAACCTACAAAGTCACTGTTCCAACAAGCTTTAAGGATACTTCTACACCGCAAGAGGATTTAGCACCTCAATTTGTATCGTATTTTAGCACTCGCAACAGTCTTTTTACAGAGATTGTAAAATTGTATAAAAATGATAATTTTGAGAATCAGGTAATTGGTGAAACACCTGTTGTGGCTACAGCAGATACAGCATCTCGAATATCAGGCTTCACCACTTCAGGTGCAGGTGCAAGTATTAAAATCGCTAACGCAACAGATAAGATGGCAACTACAACTAACGTAATTGAGATAACTAGAAATGCCACTACGGATTCAGCAAATATTTTTCCGTTGTATTATTCAAGCGTGACTGACACAAGCACTCCTGTACTTGGTAATAGAGTTTTCTTTTCTACAAGATTTAAGGTTAAGACCGATACTGAATTAATTGATTACAGCATATTTTACAAGGATGCACCTACAGTTGGTTGGAAACTTTTTGAAATAACAGGACAAAATCTTTCGTTCTTAGCTAGTGAGGGGTCATTGAAGAAGGATTTTCCTATTGTGATGAATAAGTGGTATGATGTATCTATTGAATTAGATACATCAGGAACCAATCGAAAGGTAGTGCGTGCTATTGTTGATGGCGTAGTGGTTAGCGGAACACAAAATGTTGATTGTGCTAACTTAAAGCAGATAAACACAGGGAATGTTAATACGAGTTATGAAAAGCTTTCAATCAATGCATTTGGAGGAGCTGCGATTAGAACAACACAATTTGATAATATTATAATTTACGAGCCGAAAATATTATCTCCACTTAGTGTTATTGAAATAACTCCTTCTGAAACAGTGAATGTTCCACTAGGAAATACAATTGATTTGAAGTTTAATTACCCATTAAGACCAAATACACTACAAGGAATTACTGTTAAAGTAGATGGAAATGAAGTAAGTAGAACGGTTTCTTTAGTGGATGCAGATACGTGCCGAATTCAGTTGGGACAGCCTATGGACTTTTTAACACAGTATACAGTAACAGTTCCAAATACTGTGAAGGATATTTATTATCAATCACTATCTCAGGACTATGTGAAGTCATTCACAACAGTAATGCCACCATTTTATATCCAACATCCATATTTTACGGATGAAAATGGAGCAGAGTTTTCAGTTAGTAAGTGGTCAGCTGGTCAGACAGTGAATGTAAAAACTAATGTGACCAACAACCAAGGTACTGACGGAAATGTATTAGTTCTGATTGCATTGTATAGAGATACACAAATAATAGATTATGGATATTCGAGGCAATTTGTTGTAAACGGCACAAACAACCTTGATATGAGTGCAAGTATGACCTTGCCACTCGATATAGCAGGTTGTAAACTAAGAGCCTTTGTATGGAACAGCTTTTCGGAAATGTATCCATTTTCAGCAATTGTGGAATTTCCGCAATAATATTTAGTAATCAATAAGGTGATTGTAAGAATTTTAAAATCTGCAATCACCTTATTATTAAAAACATATTATGGCTAAACAGATGATGCTTATAATAAGTTGAAATTTTTAATATAAAAGTAAATGTAGTATACTTGTTATAAGTTACTTATTCATTTATAATAAAACTAACAATAAATTTAATTAAATATAGGGGGAATAACAAGTGAGAAAATTTATAAAAGGTATTAGCTTAGTATTGACATTGGTTTTTGTAATTAGTTTAACATTCACGAGTCAATTAGTATTTTCTGCTGCGGGCGATGGAACACCACTTCTATCTGTTAAAACGCAATTAAAGGATATTGATTTTAAAGAGATGGCTGTAGGAGAAGACCCAGGAGCAAGTTTGACATGGAATGCATCGGTAGAATTCCCACTTAGAATGACATCATGGAGGGCTCCTTCAAAGCCAGCTTATAAATCAAGTGTAATTGAAACTAAGGATGAAAAGGGCGCAACAACTAAGGTTTTACAAATTGGTGGAACTGCGGATAATTTTTATTCTTATTTAGTTAGACCAAATATATTTTCGGGCGATGAATTAACAGATTCTATAGTTTTTGACATTAAGTTTCTAATGCCTAAAGATTCTACTGGTGGAAGGCTGCAATATGTACTAATGAATCCGAAAGAGTGGAGAATTGCTCAGTTTTTTAATGGAACTGTAGAGTTGTTTGGGTATGATACTCCAATAAATGTAAATGTAACTCAAGATGTTTGGCATCGTTTGCAAATTCATCTTGATACCACCGATGCAGATGCAAAAAAATGTGTAGCTGCATATATGGATGGAGTGGTAATCGCTGGTACTGAAAATTTACCTCTAAATAATGAAAATTTACCTCAATTTAGCGCACCATTAAGTACATTTAATGTTTTGTTTAATACATTAGGAGCTACAGAGGATTCTCCACATAGATTGCTTTTAGATAAAATTCAAATCTATGAGCCAGTCGTATCGCAAGCTGCAGCAACACCAAAGCCTACAGCAACACCAAAGCCTACTAAAAAGCCAACTGCAACGCCAAAGCCTACACCTGCAGACAATTCAAACAAAGTTATAGTGAATGGTAATAAATTAATTATGGATGTAGCACCACAAAGAGTTAATGATAGATTGCTTGTTCCTCTACGAGCTATATTCGAAGCACTTGGAGCAACAGTTGAATGGGATGATGCTACACAAACAGCAACAGGAACTCTTGGAGAAAATACTGTTAAGGTTGTAATAGGTAGCACAGCTGCATTAGTAAATGGTGTGGAAAAAACTTTAGATGTGCCAGCACAAATTATAAGTGATAGAACCTTGGTGCCGGTAAGATTTATTTCTGAAAGCTTGGGTGCAACTGTTGAATGGGATGAAGCAACCTTGACTGCAACAATTACATCTAAATAATAGCGATTTGCGTTATAATCTAAAAAAGCATTTGTATTTTTAACTTGAATATTCAAGATAATGGCGTGGGAGATATCCACGCCATTATCCATATAATTATGTAATAACAATTATTGATATATAACAAAACAGTTATTGTCGCACTCCGTTTTTTACATTACTATTTGTGCCATAAAGCGACAGTGGCGGAATGGAGGACAAAATGAACATAGACATGTGTTATGTGCCATTTAGTAGATTTGGTTCTTATCTTGCCTTAAAACAAGATAATGGGTTATGGCTTACAACAATGCATGGATTTTGGCATGAAGAAATGAAACTATTTAAAATTATATTTGAAAAAGAAGAACAAGAGTTTGATTACATAGTCGAGGCAAGCCCATGGGCACTGACTATAAATACGAATTCCGGTTTTGTTGTGATAACTCTAAATAATACAAATGGTATATTAATTAAAAGTTATGGGGTTGATATTTGGCTTGAAGCGAATGATGGAAATGCTGAGTGTAGCGATGTAAATATGTCAAGTAATTTTGTTTTTTGGAATGGAAAGCTAAAAGCTACCATATTTTCGTTAGACAGTGAACAAGTCATTTGCCCAAATAGTCATGCTGTTCATATAAAAACTAATGATTTGGCATGTGGGGCTTATATTGCTGTGCAGGGAAACGAGGAAGAAAGTCTTTGCTTCCCAGAAAGCTTGGATAATCTGAACGCTTCTACTATTAAGCATGAATATGAAGAATGGGTTTCGAAGTTTCCTAAGTTTGGTAATGAATATTGTGAAACAGCAGAGCTTGCACAATATATTCTGTGGGCATCCACTGTTCATCCTTGTGGTAACCTTGCAAGAGATACAGTGTTGATGTCTAAAAACTGGATGCATTATGTTTGGTCATGGGATCATTGTTTTAATGCTATTGCACTTGCAAATGCTCATCCGTTACTGGCATGGGATCAACTTTGTGTTATTTTTGATAAACAACTGGAAAATGGAATGTTGCCAGATCTAATTTATCCTAACGGAATGAATTTAGGGGAAACTAAGCCGCCGATACATGGTTGGTGCTTAGAACGACTTTTGGACAAAGGTGTTTTGTTGAGTCAAGTCCAGTTGGAGTGGATTTACAATCGTATAGCAAAGCAAACTCAATGGTGGTTTAAAGAGCGAGATGACGACAAGGATGGAATATGTCAGTATAATTTGAATAATGAATCCGGTCATGATAACTCCACTGTATTTGACGACGGACTTCCTGTGGAATCACCAGATTTAACGAGTTTCATTATTATGCAACTTCATTGTTTACACCGAGTTGCGAATATGCTTGGAAAAGAAGTAGAAGCAAGGCAATGGGAAACAGATTATCAAAATCTGTTGATGCGTTTTTTGAATCATAGCTGGAGAGAGGATGAATTTGTTTCTGTCCATCCTAAAAGTCATAAACTAATTCCCACTGAGTCTATAATAAATCTGCTTCCATTAGTGTTAGGGAAGCTACTTCCAGATGAATATTATCGAAAAATTACAGATAAATTATCAGCTAAAGGTGCATATTTAAACCAGTTTGGAGTTGTTACTGAATCAATGAAAAGTACGTGTTTTAATAAGTTGAATTCAGGCTGGGATAATATCCATGAACCAGGAACAACTTATTGGCGTGGACCAATTTGGGCACCTGTCACATATTTGATTGTTGATGGGCTGAGGCGTCACGGTGATGTGGAACTTGCGAGAAAAATTGCTGCGGGATTTTGTAATATGGTGAATAATCAAAAAGGAATTTTTGAGAATTACGATCCAATAACAGGAAAAGGCAAATGCGATTCTGCGTATACATGGACATGTAGCGTGTTTTTGACACTGCTTGAGGAATATTTATTATAGCATTGCGTTTTATAGAGAACAACTTATATTAATTTAAGAAAAGTCAATGAAACAAGTATTTTGTTAAAAGCAAAGGATGGTTATTATCTTGAATGAAAAATATATAAATTACAACAAATTTAGCATTTTATATAATGCAACCTTAGTGGAGTTTTCACTATCATTCTCTAATATTTGGAATTGCTTAAGAAAATGCAGAATATCTAAATTGATATTAAACGCACAGGTGAATCTACATTTTGCATGTGTATTAACAGGTTTGGCAATGACATTAGCACAGCACTTGGGCTTGCCACTTCTACTATTGACGGTGCAATGTCTATATTAACTGGAATTGCAGCTAATAAGGCTATTGCAACAGGATTGCCAATTGATGTAGATAAATTAGTTAAATTTGATTAATTGGAAGGAATGAACATATTTATGAAAGCTAAAGTAGCGTATTTAGTAGAACCGGGTAGGTTTGAAATTAGAGAAGATGAAATACAAGCAGGCGAAGGGCAAGTTATATTAAAAATTGCGTCTTGTGGACTTTGTAATTGGGAACTTCATCATTGGAAGGGGCAATTGGGCGAGCTTCCAATGCCTTTAGGTCACGAAGCAGCTGGTGTTGTAGTGGAATGTGGTGAGGGTGTTACAACGCTTAAAATTGGAGATAAAGCAACAGGTATAATAATGGGTAGCTTTTCCGACTATCTTGTAGCAAATGTTGACGAGATTATTAAATTAGCCGACCATGTTGATGAAAGATATGCTTTGTGTGAACCATTAAAGTGTATTACAACTGTTACTCGTGCTGCAACACCAGAAACAGGAGATGTTGGTGTAGTAGTTGGTTGTGGGCCTATGGGGTTGTGGGCAATTCAAGCATTAAATTGTGATGGGCTATCAGCTTTAATAGCAGTAGATATCGACGACAACCACTTAGCACTTGCTAAAAAGTTTGGTGCAACACATACAATTAACTCTTTAAATGAAGATGTTGCTTCGAAGATAGCAGAGATTTCAAACGGACATATGGCGGATTTTGTAATTGAAGGTACCGGAAATTCTAATGTGCTAAATGATTGTGTAACGTACATAAGGCAAAGTGGCAGAGGCAGACTTGTTATAATGAGTACATACCAAAAGGCAGTTAACTTTACAAATATCCACGGTATAATTGAACGCTCACTACAAATAATAGTTGCACACCCTGATTATTCTAATGATGCAATGGACGATTTAAGACGAACAGTGGATTTAGTAAATAGAGGCGTATACAAAGTTGAGGAACTTATAACTCATGTGTTTAAATTAAGTGAGATTAACGAGGCATTTAGAACTTTGGAAAATAAGCCTAAAAACTATATAAAGGGTATGGTTATACCCGATTAAATATTATTTGGAAAAGCAGGTGTGGAAATGATGAATAATGATATGAAAATAAGCCCTGAAGTATTACCAAATACTCAGGTTATGTATAATACTGATAATAATGTGCTAAAAACTTTATTCGATAAATGCGAACTAATGTTACAACAGAACATTAAACAGTTCAAAGATAAAAAAGTGCTTGTTGAGGGTTCGGTTATGTATCCTTTTGTGTGGCTTGAAACTCAACCAATGGGCGGAGAGATGTATGCAAAACGAAATATGGAGGTAGCACTTAATAATCAACTAATATTTATTGAAAACCAAAGAGAAGACGGTAGAATTCCCGGAATGATTGGCGTTGTAAATAGCGATTTGCGTAATGCGTTTCCATGGTTTAAGGAAAATGGATTGCTTTCATCCTTAGAGGCCGATGGTGAAATACAGCGTTTTTTCGGATGGGTTCAGGGCTACTGTTTTCCTGTGCCAGCGTTTAAAATGTATTATCATATGAAGAAGGATAAAGCCTATCTTCAAAAGCTTTATAATACTTTAGAGGGATTTGATAACTACCTTTGGAAATATAGAGATTCAAATGGAGATGGTTGCCTTGAAACTTGGTGTGTATATGATACAGGTGAGGATGAAAGCACACGATTTGAAGGTGCGCCACTTGGTTGGGAAGGTGAAACACCTCCGCGCGGAATAGGAAAGGTGCCATACGCATCTATGGATTTTATGGGATATTCCTGTAACGGAAGAGATGTACTTGCGAAGATATCAAAGGAACTTGATAATGGCAAGGAAGAGTATTGGAGCAAAAAAGCAGACGAGGTGCGTCGAAAAATAAAGGACTATCTTTGGCGTCCTGAAAAGCATGCTTGCTATGATAGAGACTGTAATAATGAATTCATGGAAACTTTATTGCACAATAGTTTAAGAGTAATGTATTACGGGGGCTTTACACAGGATATGGCAGATGAATTTATTGCATACCATATGCTCAATCCAGAAGAATTTTGGACTAATATGCCGTTACCTTCTATTGCAGTTAATGACCCGCTTTTTAGAAATCATGCCAACAATAATTGGAGTGGACAACCAGAGTCGCTAACATATCAAAGGGCTATACAGGCTTTGGAAAACTATGGGCATTACGCCGAGCTTACTTTGCTTGGCAGAAAATACTTAGAAGTTTTAGGCAAATATTTGAAATTCCCGCAGCAATTTGACCCATTTACAGCAAAGCCAAGCATGGATAATGATGGGTATGGACCTACGCTTATATCAGTATTGGAGTATTTCTCACGTCTTTACGGAGTTTACATTAGCATGGACGAGGTTTTTTGGAGCGGATTGGAAGATGCAAATAACAATAGAGAATATACCCAAATATGGGGTGATGATAGTTTTAAACTTGAAAGCAAGCAGGGCTTTTTTAGTGGCTACATAAATGGTACAGAGATGTTTGTTGTCTCAAATAACGTAAGGATTATAACGGATTTGAGTGGGAATATTAAGCAAATAGTTGGTATTGATACCAAAACAAGAGAAATTGAACTAAAGGTTGGGAAAAACAGCTTTAGACTTTCCATTAACCCTAATGAAGTTTATATAATAGAGAACGAAAAGCCGGTTTTATTATCTAAAGTGACATTTGACTATCCATATTCGAGGAAATTAGGCAATTAAAAACAAAAATGAAATAAGAAAGGTTGTTTGTAATTATGCTAAAAGTTGGAATAATAGGCTGTGGAAGTATAACGGTATGGCGTCATGCACCTGAGTATCATAATAATCCGAACAGTGAAATTACAATGTTTTATGATGCTGTTGAGCTACGAGCAAAAGAATTAGCAAATCAGTATAATTCAAGTTGGTGTAGCGATTATAAGGAAATTATTAATAATCCTGAAATCGATGCTGTGAGTATATGTACGCCAAATGAAACCCATGCAAAATTGACTATAGAAGCTTTGAATGCAGGAAAACATGTGCTATGTGAAAAGCCAATGGCAATATCAATTGAGGATGCAGTTCTGATGCAAAAAGTAGCAAATGAAAACAATTGCAAACTTATGATTGGCTTAAGTCAAAGATATTTTATTACTCATCAAAAAGCAAAAGAAATTTTGACAACAGGTCTTTTAGGTAGAGTTATATCATTTAGAGGTGCGTTTAAAAATCATGGTCCAGATTTTTGGAGTGTTGATAAAAATAAAAATAATTGGTTTTTTGATAAGAAAAAATCAGGTGCTGGCGCACTTGGAGACCTTGGAGTGCATAAAATTGATTTGTTAACATGGTTGATAAGTGATGATATTGAATATGTTAATGCTACAAATGTAACCTTAGATAAAAAAGACGACTTGGGAAACTTTGTTGATGTCATTGATAATAGCTTTTGTACATTAACAACAAAAAGCGGAATTGTTGGAACAATTGAAGCAAGCTGGTCTTGCTATGGTAATTGTGAAAACAGTCTTATAATATACTGTGAAAATGCAATTATGTATCTTTCGCCAGAAGAACAAGATGACATAGTTATAGTAATGAAAGATGAAATGCCAATAAGAATAAGTACAAAAGCAAATAAATCACAATCAGAGCTTTCTAACTCTGGAATTATTGATGAATTTATCAGTAGCGTTATGGAAAATCGTGAAGTTGCTATTAGTGGGTTTGATGGAATTAAAACTATTTCAATAATAAACGCTTGTGTAGAATCTTCGCAAAAAGAAGGAATAAGAACTAAAGTTAAATCGATTAATGAATTACTAAACATATCTTAATATTGAGGTTAGAAAAGTGATAGATATGAATATAATATTAGATTGGAGATGTTAGTGTGATTACTAGGCATTTTTATCGAGCACAGTGTAATGATACACTAATGACCTTAAGCGTGTTTAATCTGAATGAAAATATTTTTTTATATTATGAGTGCGTTGATGAATATATTTCACCTGAAGAAATTTTCGAACAATCACACTTATATCTAAAACCAAGGTATGGTAAAAATTCATGATTACAAACAAACACTTTAATGGTCCTTTACGTATAAATACTACTAATTCTCGCTATTTTACAGATGATTCAGGGAAAGCTATTTACTTAACAGGCTCACACACATGGGCAGTTATGCAAGACATTTGGTTAGAAGGTACGCCACGCAAAAATATGGATTATGACGGATTCTTGCAAATGATGGAGGATTTCGAGCATAATTTTCTTAGGTTCTGGCAGTGGACACAGACTAAGAATTGTCCGTGGAACGACGAAAGCACACTTTTCGACCCCATGCCCTATGCCCGCACAGGTACAGGTAAAGCACAGGACGGATTTCCCAAATTTGATTTATCAAAGTGGAACGAAGAATATTTTTTGCGGTTGCGTGAACGGGTAGAAATGGCTTCAAGCAAGGGAATTTATGTTTCGATTATGTTTTTCGAGGCATGGGGAATTAAGTATTCAAATTTCCACCCTGAGCAAGATCCTTGGGTATGCTATCCTATGCATCCTGAAAATAATATAAATGGAATTACAGATAATCCAGTTCTGGAAAATGGACAAGCCTTTGGCTTCTTTTCCCTTAACTGCCCACAAATACTAAACTTGCAGAAGGAATTTATAAAAAAGATAATTGATACAGTGAATGATCTTGATTGTGTTTTATATGAAATTTGCAATGAGGTTCCAAACCGCATTGAAGCTATACAGTGGCAGGACCATCTTTGTGCATTTGTTAAGGAATATCAAAGTTCAAAACCGAAACAGCACCCTGTTGGAATTACTGGAGAGGGTGGCGACCAGAATATGGATGAGCTTTATGCTACCTGTGCCGATTGGATTTCAACAGGCAATGGACGACTTTTTGAATATCGTTACAATCCACCAGCTACCGATGGAAGCAAGGTGATAGTTAGCGATACTGACCACCTGTGGGGACATGGGGGTGACTATGCTTGGGTTTGGAAAAGCTTCACCCGTGGGTTTAACACGATTTTTATGGACCCTTGGGAACCTCTTCCTGTGCGAGAGGCAGATTGGAAGGTGAATGGAATCTCGAAGAATAGTCGCTATTATTATCCGTATGAGCCAATAAGGCGCAACCTCGGATATACTAAGAATTTTGCCAATCGTATGAATTTGAATACATGCATACCTCATAATGAGCTGTGTACATCAACTTTCTGCCTTGCAAGCCCAGGATATGAATATCTTTGTTATCTACCATCTGGAGGAACAGAAGGTATTGATTT
>Ga0209373_10000556_pt1 | contig 58823 bp, 62 predicted proteins | sample Higcelweek5metaG_FD_187173 | JGI IMG/M metagenome (GOLD analysis project Ga0209373, IMG submission 187173) | Freshwater pond sediment microbial communities from the University of Edinburgh, under environmental carbon perturbations - High... | ecosystem: Environmental > Aquatic > Freshwater >... | reverse complement strand
ACCGCTGGTTTCCGTCCACGAAGACATGCAATGCGTGCGGATCGACAGGGCACAAGCTGTCCCTGTCTGACCGGGAATGGACGTGTCCCGATTGCGGGACGCACCATGACCGGGACATCAACGCCGCCCGCAACATTCTGGCCGCCGGACTGGCGGTGACAGCCTGTGGAGAGACTGTAAATCCTGGGGCGCTTCGGCATCTCGGGTCAGACTCCGTGAAGCAGGAACCTGTGTCGCAAGGCTCAGGAATCCCCCGCCTTTAGGCGGGGGAGGAAGTCAACATGCCTCGTCCTTGTCCTGTTCCGGCCGGTCAAGAAACGCGGCTGATGTACGGTGCAACACCCTCCTTTTTAGAAAAGACAGGGGGTCCGGGGCCTCGCCCCGGCCGGGTGCGGGCGGGAGCCCGCCAATTTTCCCAAGCAATGGCCCTGAAATTCCCCACCATAGACCCGAAAAAGACGCAGAGGCGGCAGGGTGATCATCCCCTTGCCCTGCCGGGGTATTCCGGGGCACAGTCCGCCTCGCGCCCGACAGGGCGCGCTGTTTTATGGACCGAATTTCTGGATTGGACACGATCATGGCCCGGCGTTTCGCGGTCTTTCTGGTGGATTGGTGCTGGCGTCATGCCTGGGGAGTCGTGGGGCTCGCGGTCCTGGCTACGATCGGCCTGGGCTTCTATGCCGCGACCCATCTGACCCTCGACACCGACGAATCCAAGTTGATTGCGGGCAATCTGCCGTTCCGTCAGGCGGAAGCGGCGATTGATGCCGCCTTTCCCCATACCCTCGACCGATTGGTGGTGGTGCTCGATTCGGCGACTCCCGAAACGGCGGAAGCCGGGATCACCCGATTGGCTGCCGCTCTGGAGGCCCGGCATGATCCGGCGATCCGTTCAATCGCCCGTCCGGCCGAGGAGATGTTCTTCCGCCGCTACGGCCTGATGTTCCTGTCGCCGACCGAATTGTCCGCACTCTCCGACCGGCTGATGGCGGCGCAGCCTCTGCTGGGAATGATGGCGCGCGATCCGTCGTTGCGTGGGATGATGAACGCCACCTCTCTGATCCTGGAAGGGGTGGCCCGTCAACAGGCCTCGGCCGAGGATATTGCCCCGTTGCTTAGCCGGCTCGATCAGGCCGCCGCCGCGCTGGCCGAGGGCCGTCCCGCCGAGCCGACCGACTGGCAGGGGCTCGCCGCCGCCGGTCCGATGCGCGACGTTCCCAGTCGAATCCTCCTGGTTCAGGCTCAGCTTGATCATGCAGCCCTCGAAAGCGGGGCCGCCGCTACCCACGCTATCCGCGCCGCTGCTGTCGACGCCGGGCTGACCCCCGAGGCGGGCTATCGCTTGCGCCTGACCGGCTCGGTGGCGCTGACCGATGCCAATTTCGCCACCGTCACCGAAGGCGTTGGTCTGTCGGCGCCGCTGTCGGTGCTGGCGGTGCTGGCCCTGCTGTTCTGGGGGGTGCGCTCGTTCCGGGTGGTGGTGGCGATCATGATCAGTCTGGTCATCGGACTGGTCGCGACCGCTGCTTTTGCCGCCGTCACCGTCGGCAGCCTCAATCCGATCTCGGTCGCCTTCGCGGTGATGTTCGTCGGAATCGCGGTCGATTTCGCCATTCAGTTCGTCATTGCCTACCGCAATGAACGCTTCCAGCTCGGCGAGGCCGGGCCGGCAGTCAAAGCGGCAGCCGGCGTGATGGCAGCCCCGCTGTCGCTGGCGGCGCTGGCCACCGCCGTCGGTTTCCTGTCGTTCCTGCCGACCGCTTATACCGGTGTGTCCCAGCTCGGCCTGATCGCCGGGGGCGGGATGGTCATCGCCCTGCTGGTCGATTTCACTATCCTGCCGGCGCTGCTGGCCCTGCTCAAGCCGCCGCCTGAATCCGAGCCGGTGGGCCTCAAGCTGGCCGTGGCCGATCGCTGGCTGGTCCGTCATGCCCGTCCGGTGGTCTGGAGCGCGGCGGTCGTGGCGGTGGCCGGAGCGGCGCTGCTGCCGTTGCTGCCGCTCGATTTCGATCCGCTGCATTTGCAAAACCCCAAGGCTGAAGCGGTTGCGACCTTCCAGGATCTCGCCCGGGATCCCGAATCCGGCGTCTATGCGGTGGAAGTGCTGGCCTCCGGCCTCGGTCAGGCCCGAACCATCGCCGAGCGGTTTGACGCTCTGCCCGGGATTCGTCGGACGATGACGGTGGAAAGCTTCTTGCCGCCCGACCAGGATCAGACCTTGCCGATTCTGGCCGATCTGGCTCAGGTGCTCGGGCCGACCCTGTCGCCGGCCCAGATTCTGCCGGCCCCGGATGTCGAAGCCAATCGCCGGGCGATGGGGACACTTGCCCGCCGGCTGGAGGCAATCTTGCCGGGCGACCGGCAGGCTCGTGACCTTGCCACCCATCTCAAAGCAGTGGCCGCTGCCGGTCCCGAGCGGGTGCAGGCGCTTGATCAGGCGCTCGCCACCGGTCTGCCCGGCCTGATTGCCAGTCTGCGCGCCAGTCTGGTTGATGTCCGGCCGCTGACCCTGGAAACTCTGCCGCCGGATCTGACCCGCAACTGGCTGGCTGGCGATGGCCGGGCTCGGGTCCAGGCCTCGCCGCGTGAGGACATGGCCGACAGCGGCGCCCGCGCGCGGTTCGTTGATGCCGTCACCGCGATTGCCCCCGAGGTGGCCGGTCCGCCGATTTCGATGGAACTGTCCGGCCGGGTGGTGGTGCACGCTTTTGCCGTTGCCGCTTTGGCCGCTCTGCTCGGCATCGGGCTGATGCTCGGGCTGATGCTGCGCCGGCTGCTCGATAGTCTGCTGGTGCTGGCCCCGCTGCTGATCGGGGCGTTGGCGACGGTGATTTTCTGCTGGGTCTCGGGGCTGGCGATCAATTTCGCCAATATCATCGCCTTGCCGTTGCTGTTGGGCATCGGTGTCGCGTTCAATATCTATTTCGTCGTCAACTGGCGCAACGGCATCACCGAACCGTTGCAGACCCCGACCACCCGGGCGGTGCTGTTCAGTTCGCTGACCACCGGTTCGGCCTTTGGCAGTCTGGCGGTTTCGCCGCATCTCGGCACCGCTTCGATGGGGCTGTTGCTGTTCGTCTCGCTGGCGTTGTCGGTGGTGGCGACTTTCGTCGTGCTGCCCGCCCTGTTTCACCTGCTGGGGAAAGCCAAGTCATGAGCAAGAGGTTGATCGTCACTGCCGATGATTTCGGCCGTTCGGTTGAGGTCAATGCCGCTGTCGAGGACGCCCACGTCAACGGGATTCTGACCTCTGCCAGTTTGATGGTCACGGAGGCTGCCACGGCCGATGCGGTGGCCCGGGCCAAACGGTTGCCGCGCCTTGGCGTCGGTCTGCATGTCACCTTGGTCGATGGCATTCCGGCTCTGCCGCCGGCGGCGATTCCGGCTCTGGTCGGGCCGGATGGCCGCTTTGGCCGCGATCTGGTCAACAAGGGGACGCGGATCTTCCTCGACCGGGAGGCCCAGCGGCAGGCCCGCGAGGAAATGCGCGCCCAGTTCGAGCGGTTCGCCGCGACCGGGCTGCGTCCGTCCCACGTCGATTTCCATCATCATTACCATCAGCATCCGACCCTGTTTGCGATGGTGCTGGATCTCGCGGTGGAGTTCGGCGTGCTCGGCATCCGGATTCCGTGGGAACCGCCGCTGGCCTCGATCGCGGCGCGCGGTGACCGGATCGGCCGCCGTCTGTTCAACGGGCTGGCTTATGCCCCGCTCTGTGGCTGGATGCGGGCGCGGGCCAAGGCCGCCGGGCTGGTGGTCAATGACCGGTCGTTCGGCCTCAATGATAGTGGCGAGATGGATCTGGCCCGGGTGGCGTCGTTCCTTGACCATCTTCCCGAGGGTCTGTCCGAGATTTATTGCCATCCCGCTACCGGCCATTGGGGAGTCCGGCCGATGCCCTCGCATTATCAGGTCAGCGCCGAATATCGGGCTCTGATCGATCCGTCGAACCGGGCGCGGGTGCGGGATCGCGGCATCACTCTGGTGTCGTTTGCCCAGGCGGCGGCCGAGGCATGAAAGCCGGCACTTGGCGATTGCTGCTGATCGCGCTCGTTCTCGGTGTCGCCTGGTGGATGCGCGACGGCTTTGGCGATGTTAGTGGCGCGCTCGACAAGGCCGGGTGGAGCGGGGTGTTGATCCTCACCGCGTTCCACCTGCTGCCGATCACTTTGTGCGGTCTGGCTTGGTCGGCGGTCCAGGTTGGCGAACCCCGTCTGTCCTTGTGGGTGTTCGTGATGGGGCGCTGGATCCGCGACGGCGTTGGCGAGATGGCCGGCTTTGTCCCCCTCTCCGGCGAGATGGCGGGAATCCGTCATTTGACTCGTTTCGGGGTCCGGCCGGCGACGGCGGGGGCGACGGTGGTGGTTGACATCACCGCCGAGGCCACCGGGCAGTTCCTGTTCAGTCTGGCCGGCGTGGCGATGTGGGCTTGGCTTTATCCGGAGTCTGATGTCACCCGCTGGGGGGTGATTGCCCTGTTGGTGGCGATCCCGGTCTTGGCCGGGATGGTGGTGGTGCAACGCTCCTGGTTCGTCCATTTCCTGGAGACCCTGCCGTCGCGGCTGATGCCGAAAAGCTGGGATGCCCCGGATCTGGAACAGGGGGTGCTGGCCTCGATCAATGACATCTATCGCCGCCGCGGCCGGGTTGCCGCCTCGGTCGCGTGGCATGTGGTCGGCTGGCTGGTCGGGGCGACGGAGGCCTGGGTCGGGCTGTTTCTGCTCGGGATGCCGCTCGATTTCGCCCAGGTGCTGGCGATGGAGAGCATCATCTTTGCCATCCGCAGTGTGGCCTTCATCATTCCCGGGGCGATCGGGTTGCAGGAAGGCGGCTACATGCTGTTTGGGGCGATGCTCGGTTTGCCGACCGAGGTGGCGCTGGCGCTGTCACTGCTGAAGCGGGGGCGTGAGCTGATTCTCGGGCTATCGGCGTTGCTGGCGTGGCATTTGATTGAGAGTGCTACCGCCCGGTCTCGGGCGAACAAGGGGTAAGGTTGGGGCGCTCCCGTCTGGTCTGGCGGGAGCGCCGCCCTCTTTCAGCCGAAGGCTTTGAAGGCGATGATCGTGAAGGTGTCACGGACGCCGGGCAGGGTTTGAATCTTTTCGGTCACGAAAATCCCGGGGTCCTGGTCATCATCGAGGTAACATTTCAGGAGAAGGTCATATTGGCCGGAGATGGAATGGACTTCTGAGGCTAATTCCTGATCGACGGCCTGATCGGCCACTGCATAGGCTTGTCCCAGTTCGGCCTTGATCATCACGAAGATCGTTTTCATTTTTTCTCCTTTCGCGTTGTTTGATTGGGCTGTCGCCCAAACCCACTCGGGGCGATGCCCCGAACCCCCTTTCTTTTTAAAAAACGAAGGCGGCGAGCAGTTCGTCGCGCAAGTGACAGATTCGGTCGCGCCAATCGAAATCGCTCATCAAGGCGGCCCCGCCGCTGCTTAGGCGGTGGGCCAGGGTTTGGTTCTGGTAGAGCTGTTCCAGGGATTCGACCATTTCTTCCAAGTCGCTTTCGCCCCATCCTTCGGTCGCCGGGTGGAGGATTCGGCGTTGCCGGGTCAAAGGGAGGCAGGTGCCGGGCTGGATCAGGTCGAGGTGGCCGGTATTGGCGGACAGGATGGTGGGGATGCCGCAGGCCATCGCTTCCATCGCCATCAGGTTGGTTCCACCTTCGCAGCGGTTGGCGAACAGGGCCACCTTCATCTCGCGCAGGATCTCTGGCATTGCCGGGTTAGGGACCGCGCCGAGGTCGATCACCGCTTCGGCCGGAATGCCGTTAGCGGCGGCCCAGCCTGTCACATCGACTCGGCCGTCGCGCCAGGGGGGCGGGGCGATCCGGTCGCCAAATTCATTGATTTCGCCGAAATGCTGCCAGGGGCTATGCCAAGCGGTGACCAACACGGCGTCGGGATGGCGCTGATGGAAGGCGCGAAAGGCCAGCAGCACCAGATCCTGTCCTTTGCGCGGTTCGATCTTGCCGCCGGAGAAGATGGTGAAGCCGGGAAAGCGGGTTTGCGCGGGCGGGGCCGGGTAGAACAGGCTTCGGTCGATCCCTTGCAGGACTTTCACGACATGGGGGATTCCCATCTCGCGCAGGACGGTTTCGTTCCAGCTCGATCCGGCGATGATCTTCCGGTAACGCTGCGCCCGGTCCCGCGCCGAGGCGTCAAACAGGCGGTTTTCGAAAAACACCACCCCGACCATCCGTTCCGACTGGAGGCTGACGCCATGAGCGGTGCCGCTGCCGGGAGTGAGATTATGGCCGAGTCCTTGGAGGAGGGGATAGGGAAGGGTGACATTTTGCCCAGCGGAGGGGCGGAGCGCCGCTTGAAATTGTTCGGCCAGAGTCAGGATTGGCCCGATGCTCTGCCAACCGGACTCATCAAGGGCGATCGCCTCGCGTGCGACGGGGCAGGCTGGAATCGGGGTGAAAAACGGGTCATCGGCAAGGTGGCGGATCAGATTCAGGCCATAAACGCCCCAGCCGAAATAGCTGGAAACACCCCATTGGAAAATCAGGGGTTCCTTGCGCAGACCCGCCATCCTTCCCTCTCCTTCGTCGGACTCCCACCTGAACCCTGCCTAGAGCCTGGATTTCTTATTTTGAATTGCACCTCAATTCAAAATTAACGATGCTTTTTTCTCTATCGATACTATGACCCCATACGTAACATTTATTGTTTACTTCTATATGGTTCCCCACTGTTTGCGTTTCCGTCTTTCCATTAACACTTACGTAAAAAAATGCACCACTAATACTTTTTAAAGTGAAGGTATTTCTATCCCTAGTTAGGGTTACAGAATCTCCTGTTCCTAAATAGAAATTTTGATCTTCATCTACATTTTTAAGTATTTTTGATGTTGTCGTGTATTCTTCAGGCAAGAATTCATTTACAATATTGATTTGAAGTTTATTTATTCCAATTTTTTCTTTCAAAAAATTTGGCGTGAATTTTATTAATGCCCCCATTGATCCGGCAGAAAATCCAACAATAGAAAATGCTATTATGATAAATACCCAAATTGATCCTATGTTAATTTTTCCAAATTCAATTGAGATTAAACTTTTATTGTTTTTTACACTAACATCATTGACACTAATTTGTCCAACACCACGTTGGTTATTTTTTTTATCAAACATGATTCAATATTTTCCTTTCAAAAAGATAAATTAGATGTTTTATATTTTTATGATTATTTTGGCTCGTGCAAGATAAAAGAGGTGATATATAACAAAAGTTATAATTTTTTCTGTTGAAAACAGGCGGCGTCATTTTTTTATTGTAAAAAGCTTCGTTTACGTTGGGCCGCTCTACATCGAATAGATAGCTATGTTAAATTTTAACATCGCACTTGATGCGCGGAGGTATCTCCCCCTCTATTTTCTTAATAAAAAATTTCCGAAATAAAAGGGGGTTTGGGGCATCGCCCCAAGCGGGGTGCGGGGCGGCCGCCCCGCTAATTTTACCGCCGTGGCACTAACGCCTTCGGCCCATTGCCGATCAGATCCGCCCGCCCCATCCGCTGTAATGCCTCGCGCAAAATCGGCCAGTTCTCCGGATCGTGCCAGCGCAGGAACGCCTTGTGCAAACGACGCTGCCGCAGCCCCTTGGCGACAAACACCTCCGGCCCCTCGCGGCGGATCGGCTCCAACGGATTCCGCCCGGAATGATACATCGCGGTGGCCAGAGTCAGCGGGGACGGCAAAAAGGTCTGCACCTGATCCAGCCGGAAATCATTCCGCTTCAGCCATAACGCCAACGCCAGCATGTCCTGATCGGTGGTGCCGGGATGAGCGGCAATGAAATACGGAATCAGCCGCAGTTTCTTGCCGGCCTTGCGCGCGGTGGCGTCGAACCGGGTCCGAAACTGCTCGAACAGAGTGATCGGCGGCTTCAGCATCAAAGCCAGCGGCCCGGCTTCGGTATGTTCCGGCGCCAACTTGAGCGTTCCGCCGACATGATGCCGGGTCAGCTCGTCAATATAATCCGGGCTGGCCAAGGCCAGATCATGCCGCACCCCCGAGGCCACCGCTACCGTATGCACCCCCCCCACGGCGCGGGCGGCACGGTATAGGGCAATCAGCGGGCCGTGATCCGTCCCCAGCGACGGACAAGGGCGAGGGGCGAGACAGGAGGGCCGACGGCAGCGAGCCTGAGCCTGGGGTTTGGTGCAGCCCAGACGCCACATATTGGCGGTCGGCCCCCCCAGATCGGAAATCGCTCCGGTGAAACCGGCGGTGCCATCGCGAATCGCTGCGATCTCGCGCAGGATCGAATTGGCCGACCGGCTTTGGACAATCCGCCCCTCATGGGTCGCGATCGCGCAGAACGAACAGCCGCCAAAGCAGCCGCGCACGATCGCCACCGAGAAGCGGATCATCTCCCAGGCAGGAATCCGGCCGTTGCCCTCGCCTGGATGCGGGGCGCGGGCATAAGGCAATTCATGGACCCGGTCAAAATCCGCCTCATTGAGCGGCAGCGGCGGCGGACTAAGCCACACCTCCTTGTCGCCATGACGCTGGACCAGGGCGCGGGCGTTGAGCGGGTTGGTTTCCTGGTGCAACAATCGGGTGGCGTGGGCGTAGAGGATCGGATCATCCCGCACCGCTTCGTAAGCCGGCAGCCGCACCACCTCGGGCTGCTCCGGATCGGCGGGTGGAGTCGCTTCACCCGGGGCGGGCAGGGCCTCTAACTGGCAAAAATCCCGTTCGCACCAGCCCTCCGGCACCCGGTCGCGCAGCGTCACCGTGCCCCGGATGTCGCCCATCTCCCGCACCGCTTCGCCCCGGGCGGCGCGGCGGGCAATCTCCAGAATCGCCCGTTCGCCATTGCCATAGACCAGCAGATCGGCTTTGGCGTCGAGCAGGATCGACCGCCGCACCTTCTCCGACCAGATGTCAAAATGAGCGACCCGGCGCAACGAGGCCTCGATCCCGCCCAGGACGATGGTCACCCCCCGGAACGCCTCGCGGCAGCGTTGGGCATAGACGATCACCGCCCGATCCGGCCGCCGTCCCGACACGCCGCCCGGGGTATAAGCGTCATCATGCCGCAGGCGCCGGTCAGCGGTGTAATGGTTGACCATCGAATCCATCGCCCCGCCAGTGATCCCGAAGAACAAGCGGGGACGGCCGAGGGCGGTGAAGGGCTCGGCACTGCTCCAGGCCGGCTGGGCGATGATCCCAACCCGGAACCCCGCCGCTTCCAGCAGGCGGCCGATCAGGGCCATTCCGAAGCTGGGATGATCGACATAGGCATCGCCGCCGATCAGCACCACGTCGCATTCATCCCAACCAAGCCGGTTCATTTCCGCCCGTGAGGTCGGCAGGAAGGGGGCCGGCCGAACGGTCGGGCGGGCGTCAAATAAAGGCGGGAAGGGGCCGCCGTTGCCGGCAGCCCCAGGGGTGAGAGCGTTTTTCACGATCGGTCCGGTCAGACGGCCTGTTCCAATTCGTCAATGAAGCCGGTCAGCACACTGAGCCCGCGTCCCCAGAAAGCCGGATCGCTGGCGTCGAGCCCGAACGGAGCCAGCAATTCGCGATGGCGCAGGGTGCCGCCCGCCCGCAGCAGATCGAGATAGCGGGCCTGGAAGTCGGGAATCGTCCCGCTCTGATAGGTCGAATAGAGCGAATTGACCAGACAATCGCCGAACGCATAAGCGTAGACATAGAACGGCGAGTGGATGAAGTGGGAGATATAGCTCCAGAAGAAGCGATAGCTCTCATCAAAATCAAAGGCCGGGCCGAGACTCTCGCGCTGGACCTCCAGCCAGATTTCCCCGATCCGTTCCGGGGCCAGTTCGCCCTGGCGCCGTTCCTGATGCAGGCGGGATTCAAAATCATAGAAAGCGATCTGGCGGACTACCGTGTTGAGCATGTCCTCGACCTTGCCGGCGAGCAGAATCCGGCGGCGGGCGGGGTCGCTCTCACGGTCGAGCAGGGCGCGGAAGGTCAGCATCTCGCCGAACACCGAGGCGGTTTCGGCCAGGGTCAGCGGGGTATCCGACAGCAGCGGCCCCTGGCTGGCGGCGAGCAATTGATGGACCCCATGGCCGAGTTCGTGGGCCAGGGTCATCACGTCGCGGCTGCGGCCCATGTAATTGAGCAGCAGATAGGGGTGGGCCGAGGGAACGGTGGGATGGGCGAAGGCGCCGGGCGATTTGCCGGGACGCGGCGGCACATCGATCCAGGCGTTATCAAAGAAGCGGCGGCCGAGCGCCGCCAGTTCCGGCGAGAAGGCGCCATAGGCCTCCAGCACCAGCCCACGCGCCTCGTCCCAGGAATAGAGCCGGTCCTGGTCGTCCAGCAGCGGGGCGTTGCGGTCCCAATGCTGGAGTTTGTCGAGGCCGAGCCAGCGGGCCTTCATCGCGTAATAACGATGGGCAGTGTGGGCGTAATTGGCTTTAACCGCCGCCACCAGGGCGTCCACCACCTCGTCCTCGACCTGATTGGCGAGGTTGCGGAAGGATTGGGGCCGGGGATAGCCGCGCCAGCGGTCATCGATCTCTTTTTCCTTGGCCAGCGTATTGCTGATCAGGGCGAACAACGGGGCATTGTCGGCCAGCACCTGCCCGAGCGAGCGGCCGGCCTCTTCCCGCTTGCGGCGGTCGCGGTCGGACAGCAGATTCAGCGCCTCGGCCGAGGTCAGATCCTGGCCCCCGACCGGGAAGCGCAGCCGGGCAATGGTTTCTTCGAACAGACGGTGCCACGCCGCCGTGCCGCAGACATGCAGATCATGCAGCATCTTCTCCAGTTCGTCGGAGAGCTGGTGGGCGCGGAACAGCCGCAGATCGCGCAGCCAGGGGGCATAACGCTGCGCCGCCGGATCGGTCAGCAGATGGTCGAGGATGTCCTGGTCAAGCCGGTTGATTTCCAGGGTGAAGAACAGGGTATGGGTCGAGATGTCGGTGATCCGCTCCTGCATGCTCTGATGGAAGCGGCCGCGCGTGGCGTCAGCGACGTCGCCGGCATAGAGCAACTGGGCATAGGACATCACCCGGCCGAAAATTTCGCCGATCCGCTCATATTCGGCGATTGCCGCGCCGAAGCTGGCGGAGTCCAGAGTGTCGAGCTGGCCAGCATAGCGGGTTTCGAAAGCGGTGGCGGCCGAGGCAACCTCGCTTAGATCCCGTTCGAGTTGCGGGCTTTCGGGGCCGGAATAAAGATCAGAGAGATCCCATTCGGGAAGGGCCGCGTTCGCACCTGCGGAACCGTGATCACTCATGCGCTACCTCCTTGTGCCGCTCGCGAATATAGGTATCACTGTTAGCGGGGAACAGGGAGATCGTCGCATGGAGGATATTCGCGCCTATACCAGCCTGCCGGGGATGTTTTTCGCTCAGGCCGACCGGTTGGGAGACAAGCCGTTTCTGGTGGCGCGACGACAGGGGGCGTGGCGGGCACGGTCGTGGCGCGCCACCGCCGAGGAGGTGCTGGCTCTGGCCGCCGGTTTGACGGCTCTGGGAGTCGGATCGGGCGACCGGGTCGCGCTGATCGGAGAAAACCGGCCGGAATGGGCGGTGGCTGATCTGGCGATCATGAGCGTCGGGGCGATCACTGTGCCGGCCTACACCACCAATACCGTCGCCGATCACGCTCACATCCTGAAAAATTCCGGCGCCCGGCTGGCGATCGTGTCAACCCCGGCCCTGGCGCTACGGGTGCTGGCGGCGGCGGCCGAAGTCCCGGCCCGGCCCGAGGTGATTCTGATCGATTCGCCCTTTGCCGAGGCGCCAGCCGGGATTACCCGCCACCGTTGGGACGAGGTGCTTGACCGGGGCCGGGCCGAGGGCGATTTTGCCGCCCTGCGCGCCAGCATCGCCGCCCTGCGCCGCGATCAGACCGCCTGTATCATCCATACCTCGGGCACCGGCGGGGTGCCGAAGGGGGTGATGCAATCCCATGGCTCGATCTTGCATAATTGTGCCGGCGCGGCCCGGCTGGTCGATGAGTTGAATCAGGGCGTGCCCCAGGATGAGGCGTTCCTCTCTTTTCTGCCGCTGTCTCATGCTTATGAGCATACCGCCGGGCTGTATCTGCCGATCGCGATTGGGGCCAGCATCCATTGCGCCGAGAGTATCGAACATCTCGCCGCCAATATGCTGGAGGTGCGACCGACGATCATGACCGCCGTGCCCCGGCTGTATGAGACGATGCGGACCCGGATTCTCAAGGGATTGAGCAAAAGCAGCCCGGTCCAGCGTAGCCTATTTGGCTCGGCGTTGCAGTTGGGTGGGCGGCGGCTCGATCAGGGCGGCCGGCTTGGTCCGCTCGATACGGTGGCCGATTATGTCCTCGAACGGTTGGTCCGGGGCCGGGTGCGCGAGCGTTTCGGCGGCCGGTTGAAGGCGTTTGTCTCTGGTGGCGCGCCGCTGTCGCCCGAGGTGGCCCGGTTCTTCCTGTCGCTGGGGGTGACGATCCTCCAGGGCTATGGCCAGACCGAGGCGGCCCCGGTGATCAGCGTCAACCGTCCCGGTCAGGTCCGGCCCGATACCGTCGGCCCGGCGATCGATGATGTCGAATTGCGGATTGCCGAGGATGGCGAAATCCTAGTGCGCGGCGAGATGGTGATGCAGGGCTATTGGCAGGATCCGGCCGCGACGGCGACGGCGATCGATCCCGAGGGCTGGCTGCATACCGGCGATATCGGGGTGATCGAGGCCGATGGCTGTCTGCGGATTACCGACCGCAAGAAGGATATCATCGTCAATTCGGGGGGCGACAATGTTTCGCCGCAGCGGATCGAGACGTTGCTGACTCTGCAACCCGGGATCGCCCAGGCGATGGTCCATGGTGACCGCCGCCCCCATCTGGTGGCGTTGATCGTGCCGGAGCCGGAGCGGGTTCAGGCGTTAGGCAACCCGTCGCGCGGAGTGGTGATCGAACATCCCCGTCTGAAGGCCGAGATTGCGATGGCGGTGGAGCAGGTCAATGCGCATCTCGCCCCGGTCGAGCGGATTCGGCGTTTCACCGTGTTGGCTGAGCCTTTTTCGGTGGAAAATGGTTTGCTGACGCCGACGATGAAAATCCGCCGCCATTTGATCCGGGAAAGTCACGCCGAGATCCTCGACGGGATGTATGAGGAGCGGGGCGGGGCGGCCCGGGCGGCGCGATCGCGGGAAGCGGTTTAGCGGCGGGTCAGGGCGTCGGGCCGGGGCGGTTGGCGATCTCCAGCAGCCTGTCTGGGTCGAGGGTGTCGGCGGACAATTCGGTTCCGTCCGGGGCGATCACGAGGATCACCACCCTGGTCTCACGCTGAATCCGCTGCATCGTCTCGACCAGTTCGGCGGCTTTCTTGCGTTTGGCGAGGCGTTCGGTCAGGTCAAGCACCGCCAGCACTGCCGAGGGGATGGTCAGGATCAGGGCGGTTAACGCCACCGGATCGAGATCGCGGTGGGGTTCGGTGGCGGGCAATGTCTGGCTTGTCCGGGTGGGGACCAGCGGCACCAACGCTACGCTCAATTCATCCGCTGCTTTTGTGCCCTCTTCGCCAATAATTTTAAATTTCATGGACATAATCCTCTTTTGATTGGTGGGGCTGCCGCCCCACACCCCGCTTGGGGGCTTGCCGCCCCCAAACCCCGGCTTTTTTGAAAACGAAGGGGGTCTGGGGCTTCGCCCCGGCCGGGTTCGGGCGGGAGCCCGACAAACTATCGACCGATCTGCTCCTGGAACGAACGAATCTCAGCCACCTTCTCTTTCCATCCCAATCTCTCGGCTGCTTTGACGGCAATATCAAGAACTAAATGCGCCTCTTTTTTATTGCCATGAGCATAGAGAACATACCCGAATAAATTACCAGCCGCGACTAAACCATCGACATGTCCAGATTTTTGAAAAAGAACAAAACTTTCTTTGGAATTATTTAAAATTAAAGAAATATCTTCCCTACTTATTGGGTGTTTATTTAAAGTAATTTGGGCGATACGGAATTTAACATTTGAAATTCCTTGAATATCGTTTAGACCCATAAACAATGGAAGCGTGTTTTCTTTTAGGATATTGAGAGCCATATCGAACTTTTTCTGAGCCGTAAAAAGGTCAGCAATTCTGCATGCCGTTACCGCATAAGCATGCACATTTTCCAGTCGTTTAAACGCTGGAAGCACCTCCTCTTGCAGGATCGTGAGAGCTTCGTCGAACTGGTCCCAGGCCATCCGGATATCGGCGATCTGGCCCATCGTCATGGCCCGAGAGTGCACGTCACCCAGCCGCTGATAGATCGGCAGTTCGTCCTCCTGCCGGATCTTGAGCGCCTCATCGAGCTGGCCCCGGGCCATCAAGATGTCGGCGATCCTGCCCATCGTTACCGCGCGCTCGCGCATGTCGCCCAGTTGCTCAAACGCCGGAAGCATCTCCTCTCGGAGGATCGTGAGGGCTTCGTCAAACTGACCCCAGGCTATTAGGATGTCGGCGATCTTGCCTCGGGCAATCGTTTTGTTTAGATCTTCTGCTTCACCCAACTTCTCGGTGAGAGCATGCATCTGTTCAAAGGTGGCTTTGGCTTCTTCCAGCTCTCCGTTGGTGCGCTGAAGATCCCCAAGCTGGGCGAGATAATGAATCCGATCATTGTTTTGATCTTCTTGGATAATTTCAGCCAGACGGCAAGCCCCCTTTCCCAGGACTTGAGTCGCATCGGCCCCTTCACCACAAAATTGTAAAGCTCTTGCCGTTGAGGAGAGGAGGCGAAGAGGGAGAGGTATTTTCTGTTTTTCTAACAAATAAATCGCTTTTTTTCCAAGTTTTGATGCATTTTTTCGATTAAATTCCAGGAAAATCTGGACTGAAACGCCAGCACAACTCTCGACTACACGTCCATCTTCTGCCCATAAACCAAGTTCAGTCAGTTGAAAATTTGCAATAAAAGGACGGAATAATTGGGCGTTTTCTCCGCCCCAGGCCGTGAACAAATCTGCCACCACCTGTTGAGCCAGAGCGCTTTGTTCGGTTTCGCTCAAAGGGGTTAGTCGATCGACAATCAAACGGTTGAGCCCCAAGGCGGTGGTTTCCCGATCGAACCAGTCCGGGGACGAATCGAGCAAGCCGAGATCGCGCAGCCGTCTGACATCGCCGCCGATGTTCTTCGCCAGTTGCAACAGCACCGCTTCCGGAACAGGGAGGAAGAACAAAAGGCACGCCCGCAGCAAAGCCCGGTTGCCTGCTCCCGCCAGCTCCAGCAAAGTGCTGACCGCCATCTCTTCCAGGGTCTTGCGTACTTCCTCGGTTTGAGAATCCGCCCCGCCGAGCCATGCCCTCATGTCTGCCAGCACCACCTCGATCCGGTCGAGCGGCACCGAAGGAGACAGCACCAACCGCGCCACCAGCAGATCCTGCAAACCGGGATTGCCCCGCGCGATCTCTACCGCCTGTTGCCGCACCGACTCCCGCTCCTGCCAAACCGTCTCGGCGATTTTCGGGGCCTTCTGCCGGGCGAAAGCAATCTGGCGCCGTTCCAGCTTGCTGGCGGTGTCGGACGAGAAAGCACCGAGGGGAATTTCCACCAAGGTTTCCGCCCATTCCCGGCCGCCCTCAATCAGGGTGAAGGGATAGCGGCTGGTCAGAATCAGGCGGCTGCGGGTGTTGGTGGCAGAGAAAGCCTGCAACACCGCCCGCAATGTCGGCCGTTCCGCCGCCCGCACCCGATGCCGGCCGCCTTGAGGATCGGGTTCGAGAATCCGTTCCAGATCATCGATCAGCAGCAGGACGGGCTGTCCTCCGTCTCCCTGAGCGCAGGGGCCGGACAGCAGCGCATTCAGCGCATAGTTCAATTCTTGGGGATTGTCGCGCACCTGATCGCGTCGTTCCTGCAACAGGCGGCGGGCCGGTTCATGATTGGCCAGGGCGTCGATCAAAGCCGCCAGGATATCCTGGGGGGCATAATCCCGATAGACCACCGCCAATTTCAGATCGGGCCGCCGGCTGGCCAGTCGCGCGGCGAGGCTGGTCTTGCCCAACCGCCCCATCCCATGCAGCAGAACTCCCCCGGAATTCTCCCCATTGAGATGGCGCAGAGCCGTTTGAATTTCCCGCCGCCGGCCAACGAACAGGGCGGCATCGGGCACCACCAACTGATCGCTTCCTTTGCGGATCAACACCTGTTCAAAGGCATGGTTCGGCGGCAACAATGAACGTCGGGTGGTCCCCCCAACCACCGGCCCGCCTCCCTCGCGACCGAGCCAGACTCGGGCCAGATGCCAATGTGCCCGTCCCGTTCCGGCCGCATTCAACAGAACCTGCCGCGCGGCGGCGGCGGCGTCTGCCACCGTCATTCTTTTCGCCAGTCCGGCATAGAATGCCTGGGCAAACAGGATGGCGGCCTGATCGGCAACCCTCCCGTCCCAGCCCAGCACTGCCGGCAGGTGGCGGGCCAGGGCGCCGGCCATCGACAATTCCGCCCCCTGTTCTCCCTTGGCCGCACTGGCGGTCAGACAGGCTGAGACAAACAACAGAGGCGGGCGGGAGGGATTCAGAGCCCCGATCAAAGCCGAAGCGTCGGTTGCGCTCTCATCTCCATATTCATCCTCCATCATCAGCACCGGCCGGGGCGGTTGCCCCCAGCCATTGTGGCCGTGACAGGACAGATGTAGCACATGGGGCTGCTGCTCGGGCGGGATCTGGGCCAGTCGTTCGCCCAACAAGTGGGGATCTCCACTGTCCTCGACCACCAGATCAATCCCGCTGCCGGCGGCATGCTGGATCGCGTTTTCTTCCGCCTCGTAATCCAGTTCCTGTTGCCCGCGTGGGGCCGCAGCCATTGCCGCAATGCCAAGGCGGTATGGCGGCAGTGATCGCGCCGAGGGCTTTGGCTTGCCGATCCGCCGCACCGGGGCATAGTTCCAATCCGGAGCGGCGGCGAGGAATCCCTGTTCTGGGCTGGCCAGCACTTCCCACGGCGCGTGCAGAAGCAGGATCGCCGCTTGATCCGGTTGATAGGGGGCCTGGATTTCAAAATGAAGAGGAAAGGATAGATCCTGCCAGCTTTCCGCCAGCCAGCTTTGCGGACCATCCAGCCATTGGTAAAGTTCCTGCCCGATTTCCAGGAATCGACTCTCAACTCCCGACAAATCCTTTTCGCCGAGCCCACAAAACTTGGCATAGCGATTGGACAATTTTTTCAGGGTTTCAAGATCGCTGCTGCTGATCTCACGCCCCCCATCGACGGCATGCCCATCGCGGATCAGGCTCAACCTTCCGGATTCAATCGACAGAACGAGATCCATTTTCCTGCGTGCTCCCGATGGTTTCCGATGAAATCATCCCACCAGATCCGGGTAAACGCAAAAGTTTTGTACATGCCGAGACGGCCCCTTATCCGTAACTTCAAAAACTCCTGAACCTTTTTCGGTTGATGATGTTGCCATCTCTCTCCTTTCTTTTGTCAAACCCTTGGCAAAAACAAAGGGGGTCTGGGGCCTCGCCCCAGCCGGGCGCGGGCGGGAGCCCGCCAGGGGCCGCCGCTGTTGCATTCAGGGCAGAGCGTGCCTTATGAGTAGACACCCGGTGGAGCGGGGTGCCTGTCCTGCCGCCGCGCGCCGCCGGGCTCCCCCCCCCAGGAGAAAGCCTGCTGCTGATGATCGATCTTCCTGCTTTTCCCTCCGGGCCGGCTGCCCCTCCCCCCAATCTGACCCGAGTCGTGGCCCTGATCTGCGTCGCCCAATCCGAGCGACGCCTGCTGGTCGCCAAGGCTTTGGCCGCCGTCGGTATTCGGGCCGTGGTTGAGGCCACGACTTTTACCGCTGCTCGGGAAGCCTGCGCCAAAGGGGGCTACCAACTGCTGATCCTGGAACAGGATATGGCCGGCACCGATTCAACCCCGCTGCTGCGCGACCTCCGCCAGGGCTCGTTCGGTCCGGATCCCTTCGTGATTGCTGTCATGCTGCTCGCGACCCGCGACGAACGGCGGGTGCGGGCGGCAATCAACAGCGGTCCCGATGATCTGGTGCTGGTGCCCTTCTCGTCGGCGCAATTGTCCGGTCGGCTGACCGCTCTGGCAGAGCGGCGCAAATCCTTCATCGTCACCCACGATTATATCGGTCCCGACCGCCGGACTGCGCCACGCCCCGGCCGCGCGGCGGCTCCCGCTCCGCAGATCCTGGTGCCGAACCCGCTGCGGGCGCGCTCGGCGGACTGGCCGCCCGAGCGCTACGAGCAGGCCAAGGGCGACGCGATCCAGGCCGTGGCTCTGGAACGGATCCGGCGTTTGGCTGCCGCGCTTGAATGGGAATGCGCCGCTCTGCTGGTGGCTTGGCGTGACAGCGCCCTCACCGCCGGGGCCATCGGGGCGGCTCTGGCCCGGAGCGATGTGCTGGCTCACGAACTGGCCACCCGGGGCGCCACCCTGCTCAATCATCCCACCACCGGGATTGATGCCCTGCGCGCCGAGTTGGCCCGGCTGGTCTCTGTCGCGGAGACGATCGAGCGCGCCGACCTCGACGCGTTGCTGGCCGCTGCCCGCCATCTTGCGGCGGATTACACCGCTGCCGCTTCCTGACCTTTCCGGTCCTCCCGGGTCGGTTTCGGCAGGCTGTCGGAACCGTGCCCCTTTTCGTATCAGGTGTCCGCTATGACTCCCGCCGCCCGCCTTCAGGCCGCTATCGAGATTCTGTCCGCGATCGAAAAATCCGCCCGACCGGCCGATTCCGTCGTCGCTTCTTATGTCCGCGAGCGGCGCTATATCGGCGCCAAGGATCGCCGCGCCATTGCTGACCGGGTGTGGCGGGTGCTGCGCTGTCAGGCCCGGCTTGACTGGTGGATCGCCCGCTTCGGGGCCGAGCAGGGCAGCCGGGCCAGGGTGCTGGCTGATCTCACCCTGCAAGGCGAAATCGTCACGCCCGATCTGTTCCGGGGGGCGCATTCCGCCTGGGCGCCCGAGCCCGATGAAGTCCGGATGATGGAACGGCTGCGCGACGCCAATTCTCTGTTCCATCACGAGATGCCGTCCGATGTGCGCGGCGAATATCCGGCCTGGATCGTCCCCCGTCTCACCACTTTATATGGCGAGCATCTCGCCGATGAAATGGGGGCGATGCGCGATGAAGCTCCGCTCGATCTGCGGGTCAACCGGCTGAAAGCCACCCGCGAGCAGGCGATCGCCGCGCTTGCCGCCGAAGGGGTCGCGGCGGTGCCGACGCCGCTGTCACCGCTCGGGCTGCGGCTGGCCGGACGGGTGGCGCTGGTCCAGCTTCAGGCCTGGCGCGACGGGCTGGTCGAGGTGCAGGACGAAGGTTCGCAGTTGGTGGCCCTGCTGGTCGGGGCGAAACCGGGAATGGCGGTGATCGATTATTGTGCCGGGGCCGGCGGCAAGACCCTGGCCCTGGCTGCTGAAATGGCCAACAAGGGGCGGCTGGTCGCCTCCGATGTTGCCGAATGGCGGGTCGATCGGGCTGGCGATCGTCTGCGCCGCGCCGGAGTCCACAATGTCACCCGTCGGGTGATCAGCGGCGAATCCGATAAATGGATCAAGCGGGCGGCCGGCTCGTTCGACCGGGTGCTGGTTGATGCCCCTTGCACCGGGACCGGCACTTGGCGGCGCAATCCCGACGCCAAATGGCAATTGGGCGAGACCGATCTGCTGGAACTGGTGGTTCGGCAGCAGGCGATCCTCACCAGTGCGGCCCGGCTGGTACGCCCGGGCGGACGGATGATCCATGCCACCTGTTCGGTGTTGCCCGAGGAGAATGAACAGCAGGTCGCGACCTTCCTGGCCGCTCATCCGGCGTTCCGGCTGGTGCCGGTGGAGCAAGCCTGGGCTGAAAGCCTCGGCACGCCCTGCCCGGTGACGGGCGAGGGGTTGCGTTTGTCGCCGCTCCGCCATCAGACCGATGGATTCTTTGCGGCGGTGCTGGAACGGAGCTGAGGATCCGGGCCGCCCATTTCCGGCGGGGCGGGGGAGGCCTGGAGGATCGTCTGGGCCGGTCCCGGGCCTGGCCCGGGAAACGGTGGATCAGTTCTGAGGGTCGGCCGGAGCCCGACAGAAAAAATCAGGGTCACACAAAGTAGAGGCCGAAACCGTAATCATCGTCTTGGGATGGGCACGATTATAAAGGCGGGCGTGCATGATCCCGTCAACGTGTTCAAAAATCTTTTCGACAACCCAAACACTACTCTTATTGTCAGTGGCTTTGACAAACTTGTCTCCGACTTGCGCGTCGGATGACTTGCGCTTGAACATTCCTGGTCTCACCCCTGGGGATCGATACGATGCCGGCGGGTGGGGTCTCCAACCCCGGCGTGCTCTAGCCTATATGAGGCGGGGGCCGAGGTGAAGGGGAGTCCGCGTCTCCGGCCAGGAGGATCAAGGGGCGAAGAGATTCTGTCTTTTGGGATAAGTCCTCTGATCAAGACGAGGAGCTTAGGTCTAAAGAGGGGAAACTTTCGGATTTTGCTCAACCTGAGCGCCAATCTTGAAACAAGATATATATCTTTCTTTCTAGTTGCCGCGCCAATCGCGGCAGACTCAGGTTGAGCTTTTTTTGTTCTTAACCGACCCGCGCTATGGTATAAGCAAAAGTCCCCCGAGTTGTCTCGTGGGACTGGTTGCCGAAAGGCGCGTTCGAGCGGGAGTTCGCTCACCAAACAAACCACGATGCTGTGATCCGCCGCGTTTCCAAACGCGGAGACGCCCTTTTTTGTGTTCCTGATCGAACGCGGAGGGTGGGGATCCCGGTGCCACTGGTCCTCATTCTTAGGGAATCCGAAGAGATGACGGTCGTTGCTTTTGCCCAGGGCGATTATGTGGTCTATCCCACTCATGGAGTTGGTCAAGTGGTCTCAATTGAGATCCAGGAAATCGCCGGGATGAAAATCCAGTTGTTCGTCATTACTTTCGATCGCGACCGCATGACTCTTCGCGTCCCCGTCAGCAAGGCCCAGAAGTCCGGCCTGCGCAAATTGTCGTCGCGCTCGGTGATGGAAACCGCTTTGACCACCCTCAAAGGCCGCGCCAAAGTCAAGCGGACGATGTGGAGCCGGCGCGCCCAGGAATATGAGGCCAAGATCAACTCTGGCGATCCGGTTTCGATCGCTGAAGTGGTTCGTGACCTGCATCGCAATGCCAACCAGCCTGACCAGTCCTATAGCGAACGGCAGATCTATGAAGCCGCGCTGGAACGTCTCGCGGCCGAACTCGCCGCCGTCGAGCGGATCGACACCAACGCCGCTACCGCCCGGCTGGAAAGCCTGCTCGAAGCCGCCTGACCCAACCCGCCCGCCGCCCGTTTGCACGGGGCGGCGGGCGGGGGTTTCTTACGCCTGATCGAACAAGGCGGTGGAGAGGTAGCGTTCGGCGAAGGAGGGGATGATCGCCACGATCAGCTTGCCCTCATTCTCCGGCCGCGCGCCCAGCTCCAGCGCCGCCGCCAGGGCTGCGCCCGAGGAGATTCCGACCGGAATCCCTTCGATCTTCGCGGCCCGCCGCGCCGTGGCCAGCGCCGTCTCATTGCCGATTTGCAGGATCTCGTCGAGCACCGCCCGATCGAGGGTATCGGGCACGAAGCCGGCGCCGATGCCCTGAATCTTGTGCGGGCCGGGTGCGCCGCCCGACAAAACCGGGCTGTCTTCCGGCTCGACCGCGACAATCCGCACCTCGGGCTTGCGGCTCTTCAGCACCCGGCCGACGCCGCTGATGGTGCCGCCGGTGCCCACCCCGGACACCAGAATATCGATCTTGCCGGCGGTGTCGGCCCAGATTTCTTCGGCGGTAGTGCGGGCATGCACCGCCGGATTGGCCGGATTCTTGAACTGCTGGGGGATGATCGCCCCGGGAGTCGCGGCCGCCAGTTCTTCAGCCTGCCGCACCGCCCCGGTCATGCCCTTCGAGGCCGGAGTCAGGACGATTTCCGCGCCGAGCAATTGCAGCATCTTGCGCCGTTCCAGCGACATGCTTTCCGGCATGGTCAGGATCAGCTTGTAGCCCTTGGCGGCGGCGACAAAGGCCAGGGCGATCCCGGTATTGCCGGAGGTCGGCTCGATGATCGTCCCCCCGGGCAGCAAAGCGCCACTCGCTTCGGCCGCTTCGACCAGCGCCACCCCGATTCGATCCTTGACCGACGCCAGCGGATTGAAGAATTCGAGCTTGCCGACGATATCGGCTTTAACCCCGGCTTCAGCGGCGAGACGCTTGAATCGGACCAGCGGCGTCGCGCCGATGGTGTCGATGATGCTGTCATAAATCTTGCCGCGGAAGGGTACCGGGGCGTCCTGCTGGGTGCTCATCCCTAACTCCACAAAAATAGTGTATAAAGGGTTTTATATACACTAGCGCATTTGCAGAGGGGAGGGAAGGGGGAGGGATGGCTGTATCGCGCCGTTGGTTTCCGGCGGGGAGGGCTGGGCGCTGATCAGCCGAATAATTTGTCGATCGCGTCCTGGCCCAGGATCGAATCCGCCTCGCTCTGGCTCAGCCCTTCTCCGGGGAGTTGCGGGCCATGCAGCAAATGGCGGTCGGGATCGGTCGCGGTCGCCTGGGAATCCTGATTGATCTCCACCACCACCTTGGTCAGTTCCTCGCGGCCCCAGGTGAAGATGATCGCATTGATCCGGGCTTCGACGAATTTCAGCGAATTGACCACTTTGGCGATGCGTTGACCGGTGATGTCCTGGAACGAGCAGGCTTCGAACACCTGATTGACCCGATCGGTAACCGCATCGAAGGTTTCCGCCAGATCGGGCGGGGTGTCCGGCCGGGTCCGGGCCTGAGCCATCAGATCGTCGATCGCCTCGACATTTTCCATAATGGTGTTGGTGGCGCCCTCGGTCGCCCCGACGATGGCGTCGAGCTGTTCCGACATGCCGTTGAAGTGATCGGCGCTTCCCGCAGGATTGAGGGCCGCCAGCTCAGCCCGGATTTTTTGCAGGTGTCCGAACAGGCCGACCAATTCCCGCTTTAAATGGGCATAATCGGCCGCGCCGTTGGAAACGGACATCGAAACAACCCGCCTTCGTTAGAACGGAACGATCATAGACCGAATATCCAGGGGGCGCCAGGGGGGGAGCGCAGAGAAAAATCATCGTTTCGTCGGCGGATGAGGCGGGAGAGCCGACCTGCCAGCGCGAAAGTTTGACTCCGCTCACGTGCTTAACTATAAGGTGCTGCTGAATTTCAACGGCGAATAAGCGCGCGGACCCCGGCGCGACGGCGGGGTTCATCCTGTGCGGCGTGATTGACAGACGGGGCGTCGCAGCTTATACACGTCCGCTCTTTTTTCCCGTCCCGCTGTCATCGGAGAAGCCTCGTGAAGCGTACCTATCAGCCGAGCAAGATCGTTCGTGCCCGCCGTCATGGTTTCCGGGCGCGTATGGCCACTGTCGGCGGCCGCAAAGTGATCAACAACCGCCGCCGTCAGGGCCGCAAGAAGCTGTCTGCCTAGGGGCGATGACGGCGCGGCTCGAACGGCTAAAAAAACGGGCCGATTTCCTGCGCGTCGCCGGCCTCAGGCGTAAATGGGCGGCGCCCGGCCTGATCCTTCAGGCGGCGCCCGGTCCGGCCCAGGATGCTTCTCTGGAGTCGCTGCGGGTCGGCTTCACCGTTTCCAAAAAGGTGGGCAATTCGGTCTGTCGCAACCGGGCGCGGCGTCGTTTGCGCGCGGTGGTGGCCGAGCTGTTTCCGACCCGGGCCGCGCCCGGGATCGATTACGTGGTGATCGGCCGGCGGGAAACGCTCGACCGGCCTTATTCTCTTCTCTTGCAGGATTTGGCCACGGCGTTAAAACGTCTCGGCGCCCTGCGTTCGGAGAGTCCCGCTCCGGCGCCCCCGGCGCAAGGAGAGTGATGAATCCCATCGGTCTGGTGCTGCGCGGCCTGATCCGCGCCTATCAATATTTTATCTCGCCGCTGTTGCCGCCGAGTTGCCGCTTCACGCCGACCTGTTCGGCCTATGCCCTCGACGCCATCGCGGTACATGGTCCGCTGGCCGGGTCCTGGCTGGCGGCGCGCCGTCTCTGCCGCTGTCACCCCTGGTCGGAGGGGGGATTCGATCCGGTCCCTCCGCGCTCCCGTCAGTCGGAAAGGATGTCATGAACGACCAGCGCAATCTTTTCGCCGCCATCGCCGTTTCTGTCCTGATCCTGGTCGGGTGGCAGTATTTCTTCCCCAGCAAACCCCCGACCCCGGTGCCTGCGGCGCAGACCGTCCCGGCGCCGGGCGATGCGCCTTTGGTCTCCGCCACGCCGACTCCCGGGGTGCCGGGTCTGGCTCAGCCTCCGGCCCCGCCGGGCGCGCTGGCCCCGGCCGGACTCGATCCGGTTCAGGCCCGCAGCGAAGCCTTGACCCGCAGCCGGCGGATTTCGATTGAAACCCCCTCGCTGCATGGGTCGATCGCTTTGACCGGCGCCCGGATCGATGATCTGACTCTGGTCAAATATCGCGAGACTCCCGACCCCAACAGCCCGGAAATCACCCTGCTGTCGCCGGCCGGTGCGGTTCAGCCTTATTGGGCTGAATTCGGCTTCGTCCCGACCGACCGGGCGGTGCGGGTGCCCGGCTCCGAGACGGTGTGGAACGCTGACTCGTCCGGGTCGCTCACTCCCGATCATCCGGTAGTGTTGAGCTGGGACAATGGCGAAGGGCTGCGGTTCGTCCGGACCTTCACCCTGGATGAGAACTATCTGTTCCAGGTGACGCAGCGGGTCGAGAATTACGGCACCACCACGGTGGCGCTGCATCCGTTCGCGTTGCTCGCCCGCACCGGCACCCCTCACACCGAGGATATGTATATCCTGCATGAGGGGCCGCTCGGGGTGTTCGACGGCACCCTGAAAGAGGTCAAATACGCCGACCTCAAGAAGGAAGGGACCAGCAGCCATCCGACCACCGGGGGCTGGGTCGGTCTGACCGACAAATATTGGCTGGCGGCGCTGGCCCCGGCCGACCGTGAGCCGGTCACCGGTCGTTTCGTCCATCAGCGGATCGATAATACCGACCGCTATCAGGTCGATTATCTCGGCGGGGCCCGCACCCTCGCGCCCGGCGCCAGCCTGGATACCGCCTTCCGGCTGTTTGCCGGGGCCAAGCAGGTCAGCCTGCTCGATGCCTATGCCGACAAATACGGGATCGACCGTTTCGATCTCGCGATCGATTTCGGTTGGTTCTACTTCCTGACCAAGCCGTTCTTCTATCTGCTGAAGCTGCTCCATTCCGCTTTGGGCAATATGGGGCTGGCCATCCTGGCGATGACGGTGATTCTCAAGCTGGCAATGTTCCCGCTGGCCAACAAATCCTACGTCTCGATGAGCAAGATGAAGAAGCTCCAGCCGGCGGTGCAGGCGCTTCAGGCCCGCTTCGGCGAGGACAAGATGCGGCTCCAGCAGGAGATGATGATTCTCTACAAGAAAGAGAAGGTCAATCCGCTGTCGGGCTGTTTGCCGGTGCTGGTCCAGATTCCGGTGTTCTTCGCCCTCTATAAGGTGCTGTTCGTTACCATCGAGATGCGTCACGCCCCGTTCTATGGCTGGATTCATGATCTTTCGGTGGCCGATCCGACCAACGTCTTTACCGCTTTTGGTCTGCTGCCGTGGAGCCCGCCGGGCTTCCTCCATCTCGGGTTGTGGCCGCTGATCATGGGTGTGACGATGTACTTCCAGCAGAAACTCAACCCGCAGCCGCCGGATCCGGTCCAGGCCAAGGTGATGTCGTTCCTGCCGGTGCTGTTCACCTTCCTGTTGGCGAATTTCTCCTCGGGTCTGGTGATTTACTGGGCGTGGAACAATGCCCTGTCGATCCTCCAGCAATGGACGATCATGCGGCGCCTGGGGGTCAAGCCCTGAGCCCGATTCTTCCCGGGGCGGCCGGGACCGAACCCGCCGCCGCCCCCGATGCAGAGGAGGCGGCCCGGATCGAAGCCGGCCGCCGCCTGTTTGCGCATGAATGCCGCTTCCTACGGGGAGCGGTTTCTCTCGACAGCCTGCCTCCGGCCGATCTGCCCGAACTGGCCTTCTCCGGCCGCTCCAATGTCGGCAAATCGAGTCTGATCAATGGTCTGACCGGCCGGTCCAATCTGGCCCGGACCTCGAACACCCCGGGACGGACCCAGGAACTCAATTTCTTTGATCTCGCCGGCCGGCTGACGCTGGTCGATCTGCCCGGCTATGGCTTTGCCAGTGCCCCCAAGACCGAGGTGGCGCGCTGGACCCGGCTGGTGGAGGGCTTCCTGCGCGGCCGCTCGGTGTTACGCCGGGTGGTGGTGCTGGTGGATTCCCGCCATGGCCTCAAAGTCAGCGACCGCGAGATGATGGATATGCTCGATCGCGCTGCCGTGGTGTATCAGGTGGTGCTGACCAAAGCCGACAAGATCACCCCGACCCAACTGGCGGCCACGCAAGAGCAGGTGGTGGCGGAAATTGCCCGGCGCGGTGCCGCCCATCCCTGCGTGATCGCCACCTCTTCCCAGACCGGACTCGGCCTTGCCGATTTGCGGGCCGAGCTGGCCACCCTCGCCCGTGGAGAGTCTGCGACATGATCTGCGACGATACCCCCGACGTGCTGCGCGACCGTCAGGCGTGGCTTGATCGGGCCACCACTTTGTCTGAGGCGCTGCCGTTCATGCGGCTGTTCTCCGAACAGACCGTGGTGATCAAGTTCGGCGGCCATGCGATGGAATCCGACGATCTGTCGCGCCTGTTCGCCGGGGATGTGGTGCTGCTGCGTCAGGTCGGGGTCAACCCGATCGTGGTCCATGGCGGCGGCCCGCAGATTGACCAGATGCTGAAGCGGCTGAATATCGTCACCCCCCGGGTGGACGGGCTGCGCTTCACCGACGAGGCCACCATTGAGGTGGTCGAGATGATTCTGTCGGGTAAGATCAACAAGCAGATCGTTTCGGCGATCAATGAGGCGGGCGGTTTTGCCATTGGCCTGTCGGGCAAGGACGGCCATCTGATCCGCGCCCGCCGGCTGCGCCGCACCCACAAGGATCCGGACTCGAATATCGAGCGGGTGCTCGACCTCGGTTTTGTTGGTGAGCCGGCCGAGATCAATCCGCATGTCCTGACCGTGCTGCGCGAATCCGATGTGATTCCGGTGATTGCCCCGGTGGGGATCGGTCCGGCCGGCGAGACTTATAATATCAATGCCGATACGGCCGCCGGTGCGATTGCCGCCTCGGCCGATGCCCGCCGGCTGCTGATGCTGACCGACGTGGCCGGGGTGCTCGACAAATCGGGCAATCTGATCGCGGAAATGACCGCAGCTCAGGCCCGGGCGGCGATCGCCGATGGCACCATTTCCGGCGGGATGATTCCCAAGGTTGAAACCTGCCTGGATGCGGTGGCCAAGGGGGTTGATGCGGCGGTGATTCTCGATGGCCGCATTCCGCATGCGGTTCTGCTGGAATTGTTCACCCCGCACGGGGTTGGCACCCTGATCAAAGCCGACTGACCCGGCTCGGCGCCTGACATTCTTTTGTCATAAAGTAATCGTATAGTCAGGCGCCGGCCCCTCCGGGCCTTTTGGGTAGTCATCTTCCACACTGTATTTGAATCCCGCTATCGAAAAGGTTGTTCGCTGCACTGCCTCCACTTAGAGGTGGTGTTTTAGTATATTGATTTAATATTTTTTCTCTCATTCATTGCGGCCTTCCCCCTTGCGTTTCGTCTACACTGAGGCAAGTATCTGCGCCTGAATTGTATCGAGGGGATCATGCCGAGAAAAAAGGCAAATCGTGGACGAACCCCGTCCGGCGCGCCTAATCCGATTGACGTCCATGTGGGGGCACGGATGCGGCTGCGGCGAACCTTATTGGGGCTCAGTCAGGAAAAGTTGGGGGAACTGATCGGACTGACTTTCCAGCAGGTCCAGAAATACGAGAGAGGAGCCAACCGCGTCAGTTGTTCGCGGCTTTTTGATCTTTCACGCGCGCTTGAGGTTCCGATCTCTTACTTTTTTGAAGAGATGAGTGACGAGGTTAAAAACCTGAGTCCGGTGCAGATGAGCCGGGACCTGTTACAAGACGATATGCCGATTAACGAGGCCGATCCCCGGCTGCGTCGTGAAACGCTGGAATTGGTGCGGAATTACTACAGCATCAGTGATCCCGATGTTCGGCGGCGGATTTATGATCTCGCCAAGGCGTTGAGCGAGCGGGAATCCGCCTGACCCGACGGATCGAGGATCCGGAAGGCCGGTTTCGGCGTTTCCGGTTCCTCCCGATCCGGCGGGGGGCCGCTTAGATGCAGTAATCATCTCCGGCCAGGGGCTGCGGCAGTCTTGGTTGGAAGCGGCCGCCCAGCACCGGGGCGAGGCGGCCCAGATCGCCCAGCACATCGAGAATCACGGATTCTGCCCCACCGCCCAGCAGGGCGCCCTGTCCGCCTCCCTCCCGCCGCATTTCCAGGCCAAGCCGGCCGATTTGATCGATGGCCGCCTGGGCTTCGGCTTCGGCGGCGGGGTAGGTGATCATGTAGGGGATGGTCAGCGTCTCCAGCAGGATTGCGGCATCGATGGCATAGCCCGGCCCGCGGGGATCGTCGGCGGGCGGATCGATGAAGACGAAATCCGGCCGCCGGGGCAGGGCCACCCGGGCGCGGAGAAAGCGAAACCAATCATGACTCCAGAATCGGACCCAACCGCCTTCGCGGTGGGTCTGAGCCTGGGCGATTACGATCGGGTCGAGGTCGTTGACATCAATTTCGACCGCCAGCCCGCTTTGTTCCAGGACGCGTCCGGCCAGCACCCAGGAGCCGGGATGAAAATCCTCGCTGCCGATTGCGGCGTGGAAGGCGCCGACTCCGAAAGATCCCTGTTCCGCCAGCACTGCCGCCCGTTCCGGGGGGAGGGGCAGTCGGCCGCCGCCGGCATGGGTATCGGCGAAGCAGAAGGCGATATCCGCCGCTTCTGCTGCCGTCGCCCGGCCGCGCTTCTCGGTTGCCAGCCGGGCCAGCGCTGCCGCCAGCAGGAACTGGACCCACAGGATCCCCGGTCCGTCGTGATCTGCCATCGCTTAGTGCTTTCTCCTGATCGAAAACGTCGCGAGTAAAGCACGGAACGCCGGTTCCGCCTATTGGCGGGCTGCCGCCCGCGCCCGCCCGGGGCGAGGCCCCGGACCCCCTTTTTGTTTTTGAAAAAAGGGGGGGGAACCCCTGCGCGGGGCGGCAACCCCGGTTTATGGCCGCTTGCTTTTCGACTGAGTTTCGATATATCGTCATTTTCGTTATATCGAACCCTATCGGAGATTTCTCATGAGATTTTTTTCCTCCTGTGCGGCCGGCGGGCGGCACCGTCATCGCCGGGGCCTGTGGCATCGGGTCTGGAACCGTCTGCCCCCCCCTCCGGCGCCGGCGGCCTTGCGGCTGTATGCCTGCGTCGGCAAGCATTGTCCGGGCGGTCGGGCGGCGTTAGAGGCCTTGCGCGCCGCAGCGGTCGAGAGTGGGATTGTGGTTGAGCCCTGTGGCTGCCTCAAACTCTGTGAACAGGGGCCGGTGGTGGTCGCTTTGCCGGCGGATGCCCCGCCGCCGCGCCGTGACCAGCCCGGTGCCCCGCCCGTGGCCCGCTATGTCCAGGTGACCCCGGATGACGCGCCCCGGATCATCGCGGCGTTGCAACAGCGTCAGAATTAGGAGATCGCAATGTTTGGAAAACACAACAATCGGCGCGCCGCGCGGGGAGAGGGTGGCTTCGGGGTGGGGGGATGGCTGACCCGGCTGCATGACGCCGCTCACCATCATCATGGCGGCGGGGGCCGGCTCGGGCGGCTATTCGCCCATGGCGATCTGTCGTTGGTGGTGCTGTATCTGATCGCCGAAAAACCGCGCCACGGCTACGAGATCATTAAAGCGATTGAGGCGATGGTCGGGGGCAGCTATAGCCCGAGTCCGGGGACGATCTATCCGGCGCTGACTCTGTTGGAAGATCAGGGGGCGGTTACGGTCGAAGCCGGTGAGGGCAACCGCAAGCTCTATCACATCACCCCGGCCGGGCAGGAGTCTCTCGCCGCCAACCGGACCGCCGTCGAGAGGTTGCTGGGGCGGATGCAAGCCGCCGCTCAGGCCGGCCATCGCCCCCCCCAGGTGGTGCGCGCGGTGGAGAATCTCAAGCTGGCGCTCAAGCTTCGTCTCGATCGCGGGCCGCTTGATCCTGAGCAGGCGAGTGCTCTGGCCGCCATTCTCGATCGGGCCGCCGCTGAAATTGAGCGCAGCTGATGCTTCCGCCGCTGCTGCGCGACCGTCTGCGGGCCTTGGCTCTGGCTGGGGCGCTCGGCCGCCACCCTCCTAAACCGCCGGTCAGCGAACCGGCGAGAGACGATCCGACTGGCGCCGATAATCACCGGGATTGGTCCCGGTCCATTTCTTGAAAGCACGATGGAAGGCGCTGGGTTCGGCAAAGCCGAGTTCGGCGCCAATATCCATGACGCTCAAGCGGGTGGTGGCGAGCAAGGTAATCGCCCGGTCGCGGCGGAGCTGATCTTTCAAGGCCTGATAAGAGTGTCCTTCCGAATCCAGCCGGCGCCGTAACGTCGAGGCCGAGCTGTCGAGGCTGCGCGCCAAATCCTCGAAGCTGGGCCATTCGGCCGGAGGACACCGCCCGAGCCGGCGCAGAATCTGCGCGGTCAGACTGCCCCGATCGGTGTATTGCACCAGCAGATTTTCCGGGGCGACGGTCAGAAAATCGCGCAACGCGGCCGGAGTCCGCACCACCGGCAAAGAGAGAACCGACAGATCAAGCGCCAGACAGGTCGCGTTGGCCTCGAACCGGGGATTCGGATGAAACAGCAGGGCATATTCCTCCCGGTGCGGCGGGGACGGATAAGCAAAATCAGCGGCGCGGATGACCAAACGGCGGTTGACCAGCCAGCAGGCCAGCCGATGAACAAACATCAAAATGGTTTCCTGGGCGAAGGGGGAGGGAGGAACCGCCGGATCCGTCGGCCGCAGCACAATCAGGGCGTGACGGCCGTTCTGGCTGAGACTGCCGGCAAAATCCTCCAGTTGAAGCGCATAAAACAACAACGCCCGCCGTAACGCCTGATCCAGCCGGCGGCAGCCGATCACCGCATGGCAGAGCATCGCGAAGGCGCCAACCTTCATCCGTCGCGAATCCTGACCGAAAAACTCATCGTCCAACACCTGGGCGACCAGACGGAGCAGATTCGCATAAAGCGCCGCCGGAAGCCGGGCCTGGGGATGAGCGATCAAGTCGGAGGAGATACCGATCTGATTCAGCATTTCCTCGGGATCAAAACCAGCCCGGGCGACCGCCGCCAGCAGAGGGACGACAAACGCGACAGAGATTGTCCCCTTTTCCATGCCTCCCCCACCGCTTTACCATTGTCTCGTCGACCCGTGCGCCTCTTCCGATTTACCCTGAGGACGACCGCAACGGAAGGGCGCGCCCTCCGACTTTTCGTTCCCCTCTCCCTTTTCGAAAAAAAAGCCGAGGTCTGGAGGCGCCGCCTCCAGGTGGGGAGCGGGGCGACAGCCCCGGAATGCTTGAACAGGAGAAGACCCATGCCATCCCCCTCAGCCAGCGCTATTCTGATCACCGGGGCCTCCTCTGGCTTGGGCGCGGCCTTGGCCCGGACCTATGCCGCTCCCGGCGTAACCTTGTTTCTCGGTGGCCGCGACCCGGCTCGGCTGGAGGCCGTGGCCGAATCCTGCCGCGCGGCCGGGGCCCGAGTCGAGGCCCGATGCTGTGACGTCACCGCTGCCGCAGAACTCGCCGCCTGGATCGTCCAGTGTGACAGCCTCGCCCCGCTCGATCTGGTGATCGCCAATGCCGGCCTTTCCGCCGGAACCGGTGGCGGCGGCGAAAGCGATCCGCAGACCCGGGCGATCTTCGCGGTCAATCTGGATGGCGTGTTGAATACCGTGCTGCCATCGGTCGAATTGATGCGGCCGCGTCGGACCGGCCAGATCGCCATCATGAGTTCCTTGGCCGGCTTTCGGGGCCTCGGCAGTGCCCCAGCCTATTGCGCCAGTAAAGCCGCCGTGCGGGTCTGGGCCGAGGGATTGCGCGGGGCCTTGGCCGACGAGGGACTAACCGTCTCGGTGATCTGCCCCGGCTTCGTCGCCACCCCAATGACCGATGTCAACCATTTCCCGATGCCCTGGCTCTGGTCGGCCGAACGCGCCGCCGCTTATATCCACCGCGAACTCAGACGAGGCCGGGGCCGGATCGCCTTCCCCGCGCCCCTGGCGGTGCTGGCCTGGCTGGCGGCTACTCTGCCTGACCGCCTGAGTGACCGTCTGAGCCGATTCCTTCCCGCAAAAGCCCGCGCCGAATGACATAGGCCTTGCCGTCTATTGGGAAAGAGAGACGGAAAATTTACATTTTTAGTGCTTGTGACCCGGAGATGAATTTTTGACCCCCCCGCTTCTCCGGGTCTTCGCCGCCTCTAAAAGCCTTGGCCGGACGCTCGATCCGGACGAAGTGGTGTTTGGCGCGGCGGTGGGGTCGGACGGCGGCTTGATCCGCGCTTTGCCTGATCCCGCTTCGAGCTGGCTGGACACCCAGAATGCCAACGCAAGACGTTGTGACCCTCGATCTCGATATTCTCGATTTCGTTGAAGAATTTACGCATTGTTTCACCGGAGAATGTCGCGTCAACATTCTCCCGATCCTGTTCCAGATCAACACCGCGATCGCCCGCAACGATGATTTGCCGACGGTGATCGACCTGATTCTCGATGTGATGCGCAACCGGCTGCGGATGCAGCGCGGGATGCTGATGCTGCATGATCGTTCCGCCGCGACGATTTTCATCCATGAAAGCTTCGGCCTGACCGAGGAGCAAAAGGCGCGCGGGATCTATGCCCCCGGCGAAGGCATCACCGGCAAAGTGGTCGAAAGCGGCAAGGCGATCGTCCTGCCCCATCTGCGCGAAAGCCCCGATTTCCTCGACCGCACCCAGTCCCATCCCGACCGCGCCCGAGCGCGCACCGCCTTCTTTGCCGTGCCGATCAGCCTCGGCCAGAAGGTGCTGGGCACGATCTGCGCCGAACGGGTCTACATCAATCAGCGCCTGCTCAAGCAGGATGTCGAACTGGTGGCGATGATCGCCTCGCTGATCGCCCCGGCGGTCGAATTGTACCTGATCGAGAAAATCGACAAGGTCCGGCTGGAGAACGAGAACCGCCGCCTCAAGAATGCCCTGAAACGGCGCTTCAAGCCCTCCAATATCATTGGCAATTCCAAGCCGATGCAGGCGGCATATGATTTGATCGGCAAAGTCGCGGCGACCAAGGCCACCGTGCTGATTCTGGGGGAAAGTGGAGTTGGCAAGGAGCTGGTTGCCAATGCGATCCACTACAACAGCCAGAGCGCCGAAGGCCCCTTCATCAAGGCCAATTGCGCCGCCTTGCCCGAAACCCTCGCCGAGAGCGAATTGTTCGGCCATGAGAAAGGCTCGTTTACCGGGGCGCTCAATCTGCACAAAGGCTATTTCGAGCAGGCCGACGGCGGCACAATCTTCCTTGATGAGGTTGGTGAGCTGAGTCTGACGATGCAGGCCAAGCTGCTCCGGGTGTTGCAGGACCGGACCTTCGAGCGGGTCGGCGGCAGCAAGCCGGTCAAGGTCGATCTGCGGATCATCGCCGCCACCAACCGCGATCTCACCGAGATGGTCGCCGAGGGCACCTTCCGCGAGGATCTCTATTACCGGCTCAACGTCTTTCCGATCACCATTCCGCCGCTGCGGGAGCGGGGCAGTGATGTGATCACCCTCGCCGATCATTTCGTCACCGTTTTCTCGAAGGAGAACCGGCGGGACATCAAGCGGATCTCGACTCCGGCCTTGGGGATGCTGATGGCCTATCACTGGCCGGGCAATGTCCGCGAGTTGGAGAATGTGATGGAGCGGTCGGTGATCCTGGCCGAGGAGGGGGTGATCCACAGTTACGATCTGCCGCCCTCGGTGCAGACCCCGAAGGAAAGCGGCACCGGCTTTGGCGCCAGTCTGGAATCCAAAATCCGCGCCGTCGAGCATGAGATGATCGTTGAGGCGTTGAAGAACAGCAACGGCAATGTCGGCGAGGCGGCCAAGGAACTCGGGCTGACCCGGCGGATGCTCGGAGTGCGGATGGAGCGGCACGGGATCACCTACAAGGCGTTCCGTGTATCGGAAGGGGGGGCTCGGCGCGACTGATCTTGGCTCCGCCACGGGCTCCCGCCCGGACCCGGCTGGGGCGATGCCCCAGACCCCCTTTAATTTTGAAAAAGAGGGGTCTGGGGCGGCCGCAGCGGCAATTTCCGGGCTTGCATGGTCCGGGGCTCTCGTGTAGTTTCCCCCCTCGCCGTGACCGGGGGCTTCCCCCATCACGTCGTGGAGGGGTGGCCGAGCGGTTGAAGGCGCACGCCTGGAAAGTGTGTATACGGTGTTGAGCCGTATCGAGGGTTCGAATCCCTCTCCCTCCGCCAACCTCGCGTCCGACGCGATCCGAGCCTGCCTCAAAAAGGCATTCTTTCTCGGGACTTAACCTCAATCCTCTGTCTGACGCCGTCCGAGGCGATCCGTTACAATCCACGTTTCATTTGTGGGTTGGCTTGTGGGTTGGAACGTGCGGCGGAAAAATCACGCGCTGACCGCTATGGCGGTCAAGAAGATGACGAAGCCCGGACGATACGCGGATGGTGGCGGGCTGTATTTGCAGGTCGGCCCCACCGGGGGGAAGTCTTGGCTGGTCCGCTATATGCGTCACGGCAAAGCCCATCAGATGGGGCTTGGCGCGCTGGCGGCTCTGACCTTGGCCGAGGCCCGGAATAAAGCGGCCGATGTTCGCAGGCTGCTGGTCAACGGCGTCGATCCACTGGAGGCGCGGCGGGTCGAGATGGCCAGCGAGCGGGCAAAAACGGCGCATGGAATGACGTTCTCTCAATGTGCTGCCGCCTATATCACCGCGCACCGGGAAGGCTGGCGCAACCCGAAGCATCGCCAGCAATGGGAAAACACGCTGGCCACCTATGCCGAACCGGTCTTCGGTGCCCTCCCCGTTGCAGCCATCGACTTGCCCCTGGTGATGAAGGTGCTGGAGCCGATCTGGAAGGAAAAGCCGGAAACCGCCTCACGTCTGCGCGGCCGGATCGAGACGATTCTGGATTGGGCAACGGTGCGCGGTTTCCGCCAGGGCGAAAACCCGGCGCGCTGGCGTGGGCACCTCGACAAGCTGCTGCCGGCCCGCTCGAAGGTTGCCATCGTCGAACACCACGCTGCCTTGCCCTATGCCGAGATCGCCCGGTTCATGGCCGAGTTGCGGCAACGGAATGCTGTCGCCGCCCGGGCTCTTGAATTCCTGATCCTCACCGCCAGCCGCACGTCGGAAACCCTTGAAGCGGTTTGGCCTGAAATCGATCTCAAAAACAAGGTCTGGACGATCCCGGCCGAGCGCATGAAGGCCGGACGGGACCATCGCGTTCCGCTCGCCCCCCAGGCCGTCGCCGTGCTGACGGAGATGGCCGCGTTACGGGGACGGGAAAGCGAATGGGTCTTTCCTGGCACCCGGCCAAAACGGCCGCTGTCGTCGATGGCGCTGCTGATGCTGCTGCGACGGATGGACTGGCCAGACCTCACCGCCCACGGCTTCCGATCAACTTTCCGCGATTGGACATCCGAAACGACCGCTTTTCCCAGCGAGGTGGCTGAAGCCGCTCTCGCTCACGCCGTCGCCGACAAGGTCGAGGCGGCTTATCGGCGCGGCGACCTGTTCGATAAACGGCGAGACTTGATGGAGGCCTGGGCTGCGTTCTGTCAGACCTCAAGTGGGTAGGATTTGGGGAAAAGCGTTTCAGAGAGACACCCCCTCAACGCGCGTTATGATGGAAGCCGCTAAAAAATCTGGGGCTCGGAAAAAGGTAATCTAGGTAAGAAGATATTAAAAAATTGATTAAACCTATGATTTACCTGTTAAAATCACGAAGCTTCGTTGGTAACAAAATCGGTTATGGATAGGTTATCCGATTACCGTTGTTGAGGGTCATCGCCTTGGGCTGTGGGATTGCTGAAAATCAACGACTTAACCCCAAACGCACAGGCCAATTACCCGGCATTACCCGCGCCGGGTAATCTTTTTATTCTTTTATTTTCAAAGCATTAAGCTGATTTTTGGGGTGACAAAACCGAGATTACCTTTTTCCGATGGCCAACCTGGAAAGAGGGGGCTGACGGTTTCGGGACGTGGGAAAGCCGCCTCAAGCCGAACGCGCAGAAGATCGCAGAAAGCCGCAGAGATTGAGAACTCCCGCCAGCGATCTGGATCGGCAGGCCTGGGGCCGTTTCCCGCCCTCTCCGCAGTGCAGAAATCAAGCCCCATTTAAGCCGGAGGCGCGGCGGGGGACGTCTGCGATCGGCGGCGGGGATTCCAAGGGGGAGGCGGCATCGGGTTGAGAAAGGCCTCCGCCAACTTTCAGGGCCTCGCCAGCGGCCTGCGATCCGGGCGAAGGTGGGCAGGCCCCCGTTAGCGGGGGCCGGAGCGTTGCAGCGCCCCGAACCGCCAGGAAAGGAGCCTGACATGGGAAAACCCACCCCGCGCGCCGTGCACGGCGCGGGATCTGTATCAGGTGAACCATTATGGAGTCCATACGGTGCGCCGCTTGCGGGCGGTTGCTGGCCCGGGCGGCTGATTGCCGGGTGATCGAGATCAAATGCCCCCGTTGCGGGGCCTTGAATTGCCATCAGAGGGCCGCGTGCCCCTCTCCCGAACGCCCCGAGCGTCCTGACCTTGAAGGGAACGCTCAACATGCCGAATTGGACCGATCTTGGCCGCGTGCGTCTCGCCCAGGCGGATTGTCTGGAGGCGTTAGCCGATCTGGGCGATGAATCCGCCAATGCGGTGATCCTCGATCCGCCTTATTGCGCCGGAGGTTTCACCGAGGCCGCTCGCACCGCCGCACCAGGAATGACCAAGGCTGATTGGTTCCAGGGCGATGCGATGACGACGACGGGGCTGGTATGGCTGCTGCGCCAGGTGGCGATCGAGGCTCACCGCATTCTCACCGATAAGGGCAGCCTGTGCGTGTTCTGCGACTGGCGGATGGTGGCGGCGTTGGCCCCGGCGCTGGAGAGTTCCGGCCTGCGCTGGCGTAACCTAGTGGTGTGGGACAAGCTGTCCACCGGACTGGGCAGCAGCAGCTTCCGGGCTCGCCACGAACTGGTGCTGCATTTTGCCAAGGGGACCAGCACCCCGCGTTATGATGTCACGGTCGGCAATGTGATCCCAGCCAAGCGGGTGGCACCAGCCAAGCGGAATCATCCCACCGCCAAGCCGGTTGATCTGCTGGAGACGATCATCCGCGCCACCACCCCGGAAGATGGCACCGTGGTCGATGTGTTCGCGGGCGGGGGCAGTCTGGCCGAGGCAGCGCTCCGCACCGGCCGGCGGGCGATCGTCAGCGACATTTCGCCGGTTCATGTTGCGGCGATTCGGGCCAGGGTCGAGGCTATCCCGGTCTGTTGATACACACTTAAAACACATTACCCTCTTGACGTAGCCCCCGCCTTATGTGTATAAAATACACATTAAGCGGGGGCGAAATGGTCAAGAGCATCAGCAGTCGGGACGCGATCAAAGCCCTTGAGGCGGATGGGTGGCGCCTGGTTAACGTCGAGGGGTCGCACCATCAGTTCAAGCACCCGACCAAGCCGGGCCGGATCACGGTCAAGCACCCCGAGAAGGACATGAAGATCGGTACCCTCAAGAGCATCGAGCGTCAGGCCGGCCTCAAAATCAGGTAAGGAGCAGACGATGGCGATCCGTTATTACCCGGCAATCATCGAACGAGGCGACGAGCCGGGCTTCGGGGTGTTTTTCCCCGACCTTCCCGGCTGCGTCAGCGCGGGGGATACCATAGAGATGGCCGCTCGTTCGGCTGAGGAGGCGTTGAGCCTCCATCTGCGCGGCATCATCGAGGACGGGGATCCGTTGCCCGATCCGACCCCACTGGACCGGATCGAGCCTAATTCCGAGGTTGACGAGGTTTGCCGGGTTCTGGTGCGGGTGGATCTTCCCGGTAAGGCAATCCGGTTCAACGCCACGATGGACGAAGGGCTGTTGAGCCGAGTTGATGCCGCCGCGCGAACACAAGGGATGAGCCGGTCTGGTTTTCTGGCGGTCGCGGCCCGGGAGAAGCTTGGCTGATCAGACCGCCATCGCCTGATAAGGCGCAAAGCGGACCACCTCCTCGCCGCAACCCTGGTTGAGGGCGAGGAAGGTGGTTTGCAGCGGCTCGATTTCATGGCGGAAGAACACGTCGGCCGCCTGCGCCACCGAGCCGAACCCGCCATTATTCGAGGGAACGATTCCCAGCAATTGCGGCGGCACCCGGTGCGCGGCCAGCACGTCGTCTCGCGTCACGTTCTTGATGTTCCAGAATTCATCCTTGGCGGTCACCTCGCTGATCGGGATCACCTGAAGCCCGTCCTTCTTGCCGTTGGGCATGTACATGAACAGGTTGCGGAAATTGCCCGGTCCCTTGGATGCGCGCATCGCCGCCCGCAGCTCGTCGATGTCCTGCTGGTTGCCGGCCGGATCGGTCAGATAAAGGATGAAGCCGGCGTGGCTGCCATTGACGTAATATTTGCGGCGGAACAGGGTTGCCGCCTCGCCGAGCAAGGCTGATTGCAACGCGCCGAGATAGCAGGGCAGGCCGTAAATCTCCTGGCTGATGTCCGGTTCCAGCAGATGCAGCACCGCGCCGGGTTCGAATTCGATCTCGGTGCCGTCGGTCAGCAGCACCGCCCCCCTGGCCGGGGTCGGCCGGGTCCAGCGGGCCAGCAGCGGGGCCAAACGCATCAGGCTGCCCAATCTCGACCGGCGCACTTCGACAAAGGCGTTGCCGAACACCAGGAAATCGAGCGCCAGACGCTTGAAATCGTGCCGCGACAGCAGCGGGTGCGGCACAAAGGCCCCGGCCAGCAGATTGACTTTGTAGGCCAGGGCGCTTTGGTGGTGCGGGCTGGCGGTCAGGGCTTTGGCCAAGCCGTCGAACGAGACCGGCGGTTCGTACCAGCGCCCGTTGAAATTGGAACGGAACAGCCCCATCACCTCGTGACGGTCGAGCACCGGCAGCGGGTCGCCGAAGGTGAACACCTCCGGCGCTGGAGCCGGAACCGGGGCAGCGGAGCGGCTGGGGCCGAGCGCGTGCAGCTTCTGGCGCGGGCGAAGTCTGGGCATGATCAGAAGATCTCCATGAAACCACCACCGGTCCCCCCGGCGGTCTGGTCGAAATCGGTGTAATCGAGCCGGTCAAGCGCGTGCATGATCGCCCACGCGACGTCGGCATGGCCGGTTTCCTTGGAGCGGCCGGCGGAGAAGGTGGCCTGACGCCCGGTCGGGGTGGCGGTGCGGCGGATGGCGAGAAAGGCCATCGCGACATCGGACCAGCCCGCGTCGAATTCGAGCCGGCGCTTGGCGATCAGTTGCTTGGCCTTGAGGACAAGGCGGGTTTTGACCCCGACCGAATAGGTGATGGCGCGCACCGCGGGGAAGAAGCGGCGGACCATCTCGAACACCCCCTGGCCGATGGTGCTGGTATCGATGCCGATATGGGCGACGGCATAACGGGCGCACAGGCCGCGAATCACGTTGGCCTGAGCCTCGAAATCGACCCCGTTGACATTGACTTTTTCGAGGATGCGGAAGGTTCCGCCTTCGACCGTCGGCGGGGCTACCACCACGATCGAGGCGTTATCCTGGGACAGGGCCGGGTCATAGCCGATCCACACCGGGCGGTCGCCGAATGGCCGTGCCGCCAGGGCGTTGACATCGCCCCACACCTCCCAGCTATCGACCATGCAGCGGCGCAGCTCGTCGAAGCCGAAGAAGCTCTGGGTGTCGTCAACCCACACCGCCATGAACAGATTGGCGAAATCCTGCTCATTGTACTCGCGGCGCAACGCCGCGATGTCGAACAGATCGCAGCCGCTGGCGGCGGCATCGTCAATGGTGACGATCTGGCGCCATTGCCCGTCCGGGCCGAGCATTCCGGCCTTCAGTGCGGCGTGGCTGACGTCGATCTCGACCCGGTCTTCCTTGGCCCTGCCCTTGTTGAAGCTTTCGCCCGACCAGAAGGCATGAGCCTCGTGACCGATGGTCGAGGGGGTCGAAAAGTAGGTAATCCGCCATTTCTTATGGGTCGCCATCGCGCTGGCGACCTTGCGGAATTCGAGGAACTTGGCGATCCAGGCATATTCGTCGAGATAGACGTGGCCATGATAGGACTGCGCCGTCTTGGAATTGGTGCCGAGGAAATAGAGGGTGGCGCCATTCCACAGGGTGATCGGGTCGCCCTTGAGGATCACCCCGGTGACGTCCTTGACGAACTGGACGATGTATTCGCGGAAGACGTGGGCCTGGGCTTTGGAGGCCGACAGGAAAATCTGGTTGTCGCCGGTCTCGATCGCATCGATCAGGGCTTCGCGGGCGAAATACCATGTCGCGCCGATCTGGCGTGACTTCAGCAGGTTGCGGATCCGGTACCGCTTCGCCGCGTGCCATGCCTTCTGATAGCCGAACAGCCCCTGATCGAACGCGGCGACCAGGGTTTCGACCTGCTCTTCGCTCAGGGTGTTCTTCTCTTCGGCCTTGCGCTTGCGCCCCTTGGCCCGGTTTTCGAGATTGGGGTTGAGGTCGGTTTCGCGTCCAGACCGCCCAAACTGTTGAATCCGCGCGGTGCGCTCCATCAGCTTGCCGAGCTGGTCGATTTCTGCCAGATCGCCCGCGCTCTTCGGCTCCTTGGCGATGATCTGCATCAGCCGCGCCTCGACGCTGGCCTCGACCCGGGCCACCACCGGAGCCTTGTCCCATTCGTCGCGCCGCTTCCAGGCGTCGATCGTGCCATAGGGCAGACCGAGCTGCCGGGCGATGTCGGCCGGGCTATGCCCCTGCCAATAGAGGGCGCGGGCGGCAAGACGAGGTTCAGGGGCGGGAGGAGGGGCGGGGGTCATCGCCCCAGCCTGCGGGCGGAGCGGTGATGGCGACGACGGGGTTCGGGTTGGCGGACGGTCCCGCCAACCCGGCGGGGTTTGCGCGAGCGGCGGGCCGGGCCTCAGCCTGATCGCAACCGGGCTTTCCGGGATCAAGCAGGACCGATCATGACCACCACCCCTCCCGCCCCCAGGACCAAGTTTTTCCGCGTCGCCCGATCCGGCAAGACGATCGATGGCCGCGAGATCTCCCCGGCTCAGATCGACCAGATGGCCGCCAGCTACAACCCGGCGACCTATGGCGCGCGGATCTGGGTTGAGCATCTCCGCTCCCTGCTGCCCGACAGCCCGTTCCGGGCGTTCGGCGATGTGCTGTCGCTGAAGGCCGAAACCGAGGCGGAGGGCGGCCGGGTGCTGTTGGCCGAAATCGCCCCGACTCCTGACTTGGTCAAGCTGTCGGCCGACCGCCAGAAGGTGTTCTGGTCGATCGAACTCGACCCCAATTTCGCCGGCACCGGTCAAGCCTATCTGGTCGGCCTGTCTGTGACCGACAGTCCGGCCAGCCTGGGGACCGAGATGCTGTCCTTTGCGCTCCAGTCGGCCAGCACCCCGGATACGGTCAAGGGCCATCTGTTCTCGGCGGCGGTCGAAAGCCGGTTCGAATTGGCCGAAACCGCTGATCCCGGCGCCGGCCTGCTGGCCAAGGTCAAGGACCTGCTGTCGGCGCACAAGCCGAAGGGCGACGAGGCCCGCTACAGCCAGGTCGAGGGCGCCGTCACCACCATCGCCGAAGAGGTGGCGGAGATCCGGCGCGGTCTGCCGGCGGCGGGGGCCTTCGCCGCCGCTGCCGACGTCAAAGTCCTCTCTGACAAGCTGGACGACTTGATCACCCGCCTGTCCTCCACCGCCGCCACCCCGCCGCGCCCGCCCCATGCCGGCGGTGGCGCGGCCTTTCTTGAGACGGATTGCTGACCATGCGCAACGAGACCCGCACCGCGTTCGACTCCTACCTCTCCAAGCTCGCCAGTTTGAATGGCGTGCCTTCGGCGGAGCAGAAATTCGCGGTCGATCCGACCGTGGCGCAGAAACTGGAAGACCGGATCCAGGAAAACGCCGACTTCCTCGGGCGAATCAACGTCGTTCCGGTCACCGAGCAGGTCGGCGCGGTCCTCGGCCTGGGGGCCAACAGCCCGGCCGCCAGCCGCACCAAGACCTCGGCCAGTGTCCGGCGTGAGCCGCGCGCGATCACCGGGCTGGATGAGCGCAGCTATCTGTGCCTCCAGACCAATTTCGATACCTACGTGGGGTACCAGCAGCTTGATGCCTGGGCCAAATTCCCCGATTTCCAGACTCGTATCCGTAACCACGTTACCCGGCAGATCGCCCGCGATCGCCTGACGATCGGTTGGAACGGCACCAGCGCGGCCGCTACCACCGATCTGGGGGCCAACCCGCTGTTGCAGGACGTCAATATCGGCTGGCTCCAACACATCCGCACTGACGCGCCGCAGCGGGTGTTGAGCGGGATCAAGGTCGGCCCCGAAAGCGGGCACGATTATCGCAATCTGGATGCCCTGGTCACCGACGCAGCCGGCGAGCTGCTGGCTTCATGGTATCAGGACGATCCCGACATCGTCGCGATCATGGGCCGGTCGCTGCTGACCGACAAATACGTGGCCCTGCTCAATGCCCCCACCACCGACGCCCCGACCGAACGCAATGCCCTGGCGACGATGATGGTCAACCGGACGGTCGGCGGCCGCCGCGCCGAACTGGTGCCGTTCTTCCCGGCCACCTCAATCCTGATCACCAAGGCCTCGAACCTTTCGATCTACGTCCAGTCCGGCAGCCACCGCCGCCACGTCAAGGAGGAGCCGGAGTTTGACCGGGTGGTCGATTACGCCTCCGACAACGAGGCCTATGTGATCGAGGATCTGGAAGCCTGCGCCCTGATCGAAGGGATTCAGTTCCACAACGGTTCGGCCTGGGTGTGACATGAGCCTCGCCCGCGCTCATTTCGAACGCACCCTGGCCGCGCGTCAGGCCGGGTCCGGCACGGCTGAAGCCCCGCTGCCGGGGGCGGCATCGCTGGCCGACCGGATGTTGGCCTTGCTGCGGATGCATCAGGTCCAGCTCAAAACGATCCAGTCGCGCACCGCCAAGATCGCGGCCAAGCGGGACTGGATAGACCAGTACGCTCCCTATGTCGAGGGGGTGCTGGCGGCCGCTGCCGGTGCCCAGGATGAGGTGGTCGTCACCATGATGGTGTGGCGCCTCGACATCGAGGACTGGCCGCGCGCACTGGAGATTGCCGCCTACGCCCTGCGGCACGAGCTGGTGATGCCGGAGCGGTTTTCGCGCGACGTCGCCACCACTGTGTTGGAGGAGATCGCCGACGCCGCCCTGGCCCGGCCCACCCCCGACCCGGCGTTGGCGGCCCCCCTTGACGCCGCGTTGGAACTGGTGGCCGACCACGACATGCCGGATGAGGTCCGGGCCAAGGCCCACCGCGCCCTCGGCCTGATCACTGCCGATGCCGACCCGGTCCGGGCGATCGACCATCTGGAGACCGCTCTGGGGCTCGATCCGAAAGCCGGGGTCAAGACCGTTTTGACCCGCCTCCGCAAGCAGACCGCCAGTGGCGGAGACGATCCGCCCGCTTAACCAGGCCCCCCCGGCGCGGCGACGGCGCGGGAAAGGGCGGGCTCGGCCCCAACCCGGAACCGCACGTCGCCGCCTCTCCCCCCTCTGAGGAGGTCATGATGTCGCTCGCGCTGATTCCCTCCCTCGATCCCGCCGCCAGCGACGGCATCGTCATCGCCAATGACGGATTCTATCCCGATCTGGATCTGACCGCGTTCAAGGCGGAGACCGGGCAGGGCGATGTATTCCCGCCGGCCCGGCTTGTTGCCACTCTTCAGGCGGCGATGATCGAAATCAACGCCTCGATCATCGCGTGGCGGGTCGATCAGACCGCCCCCTGTCTGGCCGAGATTCCAGCCCCCGGCTATGGCGGGATTTCAGAAAAAATCCTGCTCTATACCCGGGCGGTCTTTTGTCGGGCGCGGGCCGAACTGGTCCGCACCACCCGCGATTACGACAGCACCGACAGCGGTCACGACCGCGCCGAAAGGTTGGGCTCCACCGCCGACGATTACCAGCGCCAGTCAATCGAGGCTCTGGCCCGCCTGACCGGGCGACCGCGCGCGGTGGTGGAGCTGATCTGATGCCGATCATTCTCGCCCGCCAGGGGGAAACGGTCGATCAGATCGCCGCCCGTTGTTACAGCGGCGACACCAGCATGGCGGCGGCCATCCTCACCGCCAACCCCGGCCTGTCCGCCCTCGGCCTGTGCCTTCCCCACGGCACCGAAGTCACCCTGCCGGAAAAAGCCAAATCCTCCCCCCCTCCGATCCTCAGCTTATGGGATTGATCATGAATGAAGAATTTGCCGCTGCCGTGAAGATCACCCCCGCCATCGGCGGCGCGACCTATTACACCCTGACCCTCAACGACTGGGTGGCGATCGTCACCATTGTCTATGTTGTGGCGCAGACCCTGCTGTTGCTGCCGAAATATTGGGCGGTGTTCCGCCGCCGCTTCGGCCGGGAAGGGGTGAAGTGACCGCGCGCCTGCCGGCCAAAGTGCTGGCCCTGATCGCCGCCGGGGCTAGCTCGGTGGCGATTGCCGCCGCCTTTGTTGGCGAGAAAGAAGGCACCGCGTTGACGGCCTATCAGGATGGTGCCCGGGTGTGGACGATCTGCACCGGCCACACTGCCGGGGTCCGACCGGGGCAAACGGCGACGCCCGAGGAATGCGCCCGCCTGTTCGCGTCCGACCTTGGCCAAGTTCTGACCGAGATTGACCGGATCGTCTCGGTCCCGATGAGCGAACCCCGCCGCGCCGCCGTCGCTTCCTTCTGCGGCTATAATCTCGGCCTGACCAAATGCGCCCGCTCAACCTTTATCCGCCGTCTCAATGCCGGAGATCCCAACGCCTGCGACGAGATCGAACGGTGGGTCTATGTCGGTGGCAAGGATTGCCGCGATCCGGCCAGCAACTGCCGGGGGATTGTGATCCGGCGACAGCAGGAGGCCGAGCTATGCCGGCTCTGATTCTGCGCGCCTTGATCCTGGCGACCGTCTTTGCGGCCGGCTGGATCGCCAACGGCTGGCGCTGGGAGGCACGGTGGAACGCCCAGACCGCCGACATCGCCACCACCCTCGCCCGGGCCTCGGAAGAGGCCCGAGAGAAAGAAGCCGCTTGGGCCAATGCCTTGGAGACGCTTGACGCCGCTCGAACCGCAGAAAGAAGAAAAGCCGATGAGGAAATCGCGACTTTGCGCGCCCGTGTTGCTGCTGGCGCTGTCCGCCTGCGTATCGCCGCCACCTGCCCCACCGCCGGCCTGCCCGCGTCTGCCGTCGGTGCCGGTATGGATCCTCGAACCGGAGCCGAGCTTGCTCCCGACGCTCGACCGGATTATTTCGCCCTCCGCACCGGGCTGACCCGGGTCGAGGCCAAGCTTTCAGCCTGCCAGGACCTGTTGACGGTAGAACGGGACGTGGAATGAAAAAGCTGACCGACTTGCGTCTGGCGGTGCTGGCCTCGCCACTGCGGATCCGGGCGGACAAACTGCTGACCTTTGCCGAGAAGGGCAAAGTCCGGTCCTGGCGTGGGGATATCGGCGACAACCACGCCTTCCTACTCGATTACACCGCCCATCTGATCGTGACCGACTATGTCGGGGCGCCCCAGGATCTGTTGTTTATCGCCCTGGATTGGTTGCATGCCACCTGTCCCGACGCCAACCCCGAGGAGGCTCTGCGTTTTCATGTCGATTTTCTGGACCACAAGGCGGCGGACGTCTCGATCGCTCTCGACCTGACCGAACTGATTGCCGCCAGCGAGCGGGCGAACGGGGTGGCGCTGGTGCCGACGGCCGATCCCGATGCCTTTGGCCCGGATCTCGCCGCCCTGGCCCTGGGAATCACATGACCAGAGCGCCCGATGCCGGGTTGGCCGGGCTGGAACGCTGGTTGATGCAAGCTCTGGCCGCGCTCGATCCCGAGGCCCGGCGCCGCCTGCTGCTGGAGATCGGCCGCGATTTGCGGCGCCGCAATCAGCGCCGGATCGGTGCCCAGATCGCCCCCGATGGCATCCCGTGGGAGCCTCGGAGACGGGACCGCTGGGGCCGGATCCGCTCCACCGCCAAAATGTTGCAGGGCTTGCGCGAGACCCGCCGGCTTGCCCTCAAAACCAGTCCGGCCGGACTCGAGCTGGGCTATTCCGGCCGCAACCGGCGACTGGCCTCGGTCCACCATTTCGGTGAGGTGGACGCAGTAGAGCCGGGCGGCCCTCAGCACCAATATGCCGCCCGGCTCCTGCTCGGTCTACCCGCCGAAGATGTCGCCGCCGTCCGGGCGCGGATATTGGCGGCGATTGAGTGGTAAACGCGATACAATGGGGTCAACGTCGCGACGAATGGAAGGATACCTGGGAGGGCAAGATGGCTGAAACCCAAATCGAGTGGACGGATGCCACTTGGAATCCCGTCGCCGGATGTTCGATCGTTACCGCCGGCTGCGCCCATTGCTATGCGTTGGAAATGGCCAAACGTCTGGAGGCGATGGGAGTCGATAAATATGCGGGGCTAACCCGCAAGACGGGGGTAGGTACCGCGTGGAGCGGCGTGGTGCGTGAGGATCGCGAAGCACTGCTGATTCCGCATCGCTGGCGCAAACCCCGCAAGATTTTCGTAAACTCGATGAGCGACCTGTTTCATGAGAAGGTCAGCAAAGATTTTATTCTCGATGTCTGGCAAGTGATGCGCGAGACACCTTGGCACAACTACCAGATTCTTACCAAACGGCCAGAACGCATGGCGGAACTGGTCGCCGACAAGATCGGAGAAGTTCTACCCAATGTCTGGCTCGGCACTAGCATTGAGGATGCGAATGTAGTCGACCGAATCGGCCATCTGCGGGAGGCACCAGCCGCGATCCGCTTCATCTCCTTCGAGCCGCTTATAGGAGCCGTTGGTACCATCGATCTTCGGGACATCGATTGGGCGATCGTTGGCGGGGAAAGCGGCAAGTCCGCGCGTCTTATCCGCGAGGAATGGATCGATGAAATCTATGCTCAATGTCTGTCAGCCGGTACGGCCTTTTTCTTCAAGCAATGGGGTACCTGGGGCAGCGACAACAAGAAACGCTCGAAAAAAGCCAACGGCCGCGAGTATAGAGGAAAAACATGGGATGAAATGCCAGCCTCGAAGCAGGTATTGGCATAAAATTTCGACAAAAGATGGTGTTTCGAAATGGTGCAAAAACGATATGAATGGGCGGATGGTGCTAATATTGATGAGCATTCTCGGCGAAAACACAAAATTCTTCGAGAATATGTATTCGACTATCTGACTGTCCGTTGTAGACTGCCCCAGCAAGAGCGCTTTCGACTGGCAATTGTCGATGGATTCGCTGGAGGTGGCCGATATAAGTGCGGTACATCGGGTTCGCCGCTGATTTTCATTGAGGAACTGAAGCGGGCCGTCGAGGCGGTAAACACCCAGCGTGCGGTTCAGGGGATCGGTTCGATCGAGGTCGAATGTCTGCTGATTTTCAATGACGCGAGTCCCGATGCGATCGAGCTTCTAAAAACACATGTCGTACCGATGCAATTGGATATCGCAGAGACTTGTCCAAAGCTCCATCTGCGCGTTGAATATCTGAACGACTTATTTGAGAGTGTCTACCCAAATGTTAAGTTGTTTTTAGAGCAAGGACGGTATCGGAGCGTTCTCTTCAACCTAGATCAGTGCGGCCATAGCCATGTTGATCGAGAGACTATACTCGATATCATGCACTCATATCCTGCTGCAGAGATTTTTTATACATTCGTCATCAGTTCACTTTTGGCGTTTCTTCAGAAAGATCAGCCGGAGCGGCTGAGTGCTCAACTTGAGCACCTAGGACTCCCCCGCGACGACGTCCAGGCGCTTGATGGGCTTATTGTGAGCCAGAAGGATTGGCTTGGCACGGCGGAGAAGATCGTCTTCGACGCATTCCGTCTTTGCGCACCCTATGTCAGCCCCTTCTCGATCAACAATCCCGGCGGTTGGCGGTACTGGCTGATCCATTTTGCTAACGCTTATCGTGCGCGACAGGTTTACAATAACATTCTTCACGACAACGCGAGCCATCAGGCGCATTTCGGTCGGTCTGGTCTCAATATGTTGTCCTATGATCCGCGGCATGACGAGGGAATGCTCTACCTGTTCGACGACAACGGCCGCGCTTCCGCGAAGGAGCAGCTTTTGGGAGACATTCCTCGTCTCGTGATGGAAGCAGGCGACGCCATCTCCGTAATGGAATTCTACGAGAGCATCTACAACGTCACCCCGGCACACACCGATGATGTCCATGCGGCAATCATCGAAAGCGCGGACCTTAAGGTGATTACGCCAGCAGGTGGCGAACGGCGGAAAGCAAATACAATCAGTGTCAACGACGTCATCAAGGCCAAAAATCAGCGCAGCTTCTTCCCGATGTTCCTGAACGCCGAGAAAAAGCTGTAACCTTCCCGGGAGGCATCGCCACCGCCTGACCGCAGGGATGAGCATAAAGTGGTCGCTGAAGAAGGCCGCCCTGATTTTATGGATGAGCTTGCCGCCCCTACTCTGCCGCCACCCGCATAATCGCGTCATACCCCCGGCAGGCCAGCTTGGTCGAGCGGTCGATCGGCTTCTCACCGCTGGAATAAGCGGCAACCTGTCGGCGCGACAGGCCAAGCACCGGGGCGGCGGTATCGAGGGTCAGGCCGTTGCGCTTCATCCAATCCCTAAATGCCTCACGGCTCATTGGTCGCGACACCTGGGCGAGACGATCGAGGGTATAGGCGGCGATGTCGATCCCGTCTGACCAGACGAGACCGCTGCCATGCTCCTCCACCTGGACGGCGGCAAACAATGCCGGATCCTGGCGCAAGGGCCGGTACACCTTGAAGGCGGCGAGGAACGGGGCGAGGTCGATCCGGTCGCAGGTGCCGTCGCGCCACGTCACCGTCACCTCGAACGGTGCCCCGGCCTTGACGGCGGCGATCTTGGGAATCGGCGCGCCGACGGTGATCCAGTCATTCCCGCTCATTGAGCTCCCTCCATTTCGCCATCAATTCATCCTGGTGCGCCCGAGCCCAAGCGATTGCCCGCTCGGCGACCTGACGCGGCCCGGAGCCGGCCAGGATTTCAAAGCTACGCAGATCGATCATCAGATCAGCTTCGGCCGAGGTCACGTGGAAATGAGGCGGGTTGTGATCGGTGCGGATCTCGATCTTGATCCCGTCCCACCGCCCCATCGTCACCATCGCACCCTCCGTCATCCCTGCCAATATAGTGCATCAGATGCACTGATGCCATCCGCGCGCATCCCGTGAAAGGCTGAAAGCCCGACAGAGTTGGCAACCGCCTCCGCCAACTCGAACCCGGATGAACCGCCACTCCGGCTTGGCCCATGATCGGGGGATGAGCCAGACCCGCACCGATCAGGCCCGCCGCCTGGAAAACGTCCTGAATCACGGTGTGATCGCCGCAGTCGATCATGCGACCGCCATGGTGCGCGTTGAGCTGGCTGGCGGCCGGCTGACCGACTGGTTGCCGGTGCCGGCTGAAATTGGCGCCAATTTTCGTCGCTGGCGGCCGTTGCGGATCGGCACCCCGGTCACTCTCGGATCGGTTTCCGGCGATCCAGGCAACGCCCGCATCCTTCAGACCTTTTACAGCGCCGCCCATCCCGCCCCGGCCGATCTCGGCACGCAGGATCTGATCGAATACGACGACGGCACCCGGATTGCCTACGACAGTGCCGAACACCGTCTGACCGTCGAGGCGGTCGGGGCGGTGACCGTCCGCGCCCGGGAGGCCATCACCGCCGAATCGGAGGTCGAGATTACCGCCAAAGCGCCCCGCCTCTGCCTGATTGGCGATCTGGAGATCCAAGGCAAGGTCGAGATCCAGGGCGATGTTCATGCCACCGGCTCGATCCTCAGCGATGGCGCCAATTCTAACCACCACAGGCACTGAGATGGCCAGTGTTGACGCCCTGACCGGCACCGAAATTGATGAGCTGGCTGATATCCGGCAATCGGTCGAGACGATTCTCACCACCCCCGTCGGCAGCCGGGTCATGCGCCGGAAATTTGGCAGCGAGCTGTTCGACCTAGTCGATAGCCCCGGCAATGAGTCCGGGGCACTGCGTCTGATCGCCGCTGCCGCCGCTGCACTCTATATTTGGGAAGACCGGGTCGATGTCGTGCGCGGAACCCTCTCGGTGGGGATCGGTGGACAGGGCCGTCTACAGCTCGTCTTAAGGGTAATCAGCGACAATCTGACGATTACCGCTGACGTCCCGGTGAATGTGCGATGAGCAGCGGCACTCCCATCGATTTGTCGTTGCTGCCCTCGCCCACGGTGGTGGAGGCGCTGGATTACGAGACGATCCTGGCCGCGCGCATCGCCCGGTTCCGGCAACTGGCGACCGCTGCCGGTATCCTCGGATCCTGGGATCCGACGCGGGAAAGCGATCCGATCCTGATCCAGCTCCAAGAGGGGGCCTATCGCGAACTGTTGTTGCGTGGGCGGGTCAATGACGCGGCCCGGGCTTTGCTGTTGGCTCATGCCACTAAAGGCGATCTGGACAATCTGGTGGCCTTTTATAGAGTGCAGCGATTGCCCGGCGAGATCGATTCTCGGTTGCGTGCCCGCGCTCAGTTGGCGATGGAGGGCTTCAGCACCGCCGGCCCTGAGGGGGCCTACAAATACCACGCCCTCTCGGCTGATATCCGCGTCAAGGATGTTGCGATTACATCACCCCAGCCTGGGGATGTCTTGATTACAATCTTGTCAAGTGAAAAAGATGGGGTTGCCTCGGCCGAATTGCTAAGGATTGTGGCGGCGGCGGTGAATGCAGAAAAAGTACGGCCGCTCAACGACACGGTTTTACTCGCATCTGCTGGGATCGTTTGCTACGCAGTGGACGCTGAAATCGAGCCATTCACCGGCATCGATAGTGCGCTGATCTTGCAGGCGGCTCGAAACGCTGTCGAAAAATACACCACGGATTGCCACGTTCTCGGTGCCCTCGTGGCGCGTTCAGGCCTAGATCGGGCGTTACATTGCCCCGGGGTGCGACAAGTTCGTTTGCTCGCCCCGACTGTTGAGGCGATTGATCCGGGCCAGACTGCTGCTCCGCGCTGTACCGGCATTACCCTTCGCGCGGTGACCGCCAATGGCTGATCCGACTCTGCTCCCCCCGAATGCAACGGCGTTGCTGCGGGCCGTGACGACAGTCAATGGCGAGATTTCAGCGATTCCGGTGCCGCTGACGATTTTGAAGGATCCCTGGCGGTGCCCGGCGGATCTCCTACCCTGGCTGGCATGGGAGCTTTCGGTCGATTTCTGGGATGAAGACTGGTCCGAAGCAACAAAGCGGGCAGTGATCGCCGCCAGCTTTGATACCCACCGCTTCAAAGGGACGGTTTGGTCCATCAAAACCGTAATCGCAGCGGTGCTTAACCAAACGCCGATCATCCTGGAAGGCCTGCACCGCCGCCGTCATGACGGCAGCATCAGCCGTAATGGCCGATTTTTCCACGGGTGGGCGGCGGGATGGGCCTGCTACCGCGTCGTGTTGGAACGACCGATCACCAACCGCCAAGCCGATCAGGTTCGCCAGATTCTGGCCGCAATAGCGCCGAAGCGCAGTCACCTCCTCTCTCTCGATTACGTCGAGTGTGCCGCAATTCATAACGGCGTGATTCGGCGCGACGGGACTTACAATTACGGGATTGCGTAATGTCAACAGGAAGGTCTCGCCTTACCGGCCCTTTTTTGGACGATAATCCCTCCTGGCCGAGTGGAATCTATGAACTCCAGACTGATGACCCTGTTTTGGGTGGTCCAGATGGTATTGACAACTGGCCGTTGCGGTCGTTGACTGAGCGTAGTGTTTGGCTGAAGGCTCAAATTGAGGCGGTGATTAAACGGTCAGGACGCGCGCTTGACTTGTCGCTGACCAATCAACTTGATCTGGCGATTGTCGCCCTGATCGCGGCCGCGATTGCTCCCAAAGCTCCACTGGCCAGTCCGGTCCTGACGGGGATTCCGACCGCCCCGACGGCCGCCGTCGGTACCAACACCACTCAGATTGCTTCCACCGCTTTTGTTCAAGCGGCACTGACGGCATTGGTTAATGCCGCACCCGGGGCTCTGGATACGCTGCGCGAGCTTTCTTCCGCCCTGGGAAATGATCCGAATTTCGCCGCGACAATGGCTGCTACCCTTGCGCTTAAAGCGCCGTTGGTCAGCCCGACGCTGACCGGAAAACCAACCGCACCGACTGCCACAGTCGGCACCAATACGACCCAAATCGCTTCCACAGCTTTCGTGCAAGCGACGATCAACGCCTTGATCAGTACTGCGCCAGGTACTCTCAGCACCCTCAAAGAACTCGCGGCCGCCATTGGCAACGATCCCAATTTCGCAACGAATTTCTCCACTGCCCTCACGCTCAAAGCGCCCTTGGACAGCCCGGTTTTTACTGGAACGCCGAGGGCGCCGACTGCCACGGTCGGCACCAATAACACCCAGCTTGCCTCCACGGCTTTTGTGCATGAGACGATCCTCGCCCTGATCGATGGTGCGCCGGAGAAACTCAACACCCTCAAAGAACTCGCAGCCGCGATTGGTAACGATCGCAATTTTGCTACGAATTTTGCCGAAGCAATGGCCGGCGCACTCGAATTAAAGGCGCCGTTGATCAGCCCGGTTTTTACTGGAACGCCGAGGGCGCCGACTGCCACAGTCGGCACCAATACGACCCAAATCGCCTCCACGGCTTTTGTGCATGAGACGATCCTCGCCCTGATCGATGGTGCGCCGGAGACCCTCAACACCCTCAAAGAACTCGCAGCCGCCCTGGGAAATGACCCGAATTTCGCCGCGACAATGGCGGCTGCCCTCGCGCTCAAAGCGCCCTTGGATAGTCCGGTTTTGACGGGGAATCCGGCAGCACCAACTGCTCCCGCCGGGACCAGCACCACCCAACTCGCGACCACCGCTTTTGTCCAAGCAGCCATCGCGGCGATGGTGGATGCTGCGCCAGGGGCTCTCAACACCCTTAACGAACTGGCTGCCGCTCTGGGGGATAATCCCAATTTCGCCACGACGATGACCAATGCCCTGGCCCTGAAAGCCCCCCTGGCCAGCCCGGCCTTGACCGGAACGCCGACCGCCCCGACGGCCGCTGTTGGCACCAATAGTAATCAGCTCGCTTCTACTGCTTTTGTCCAAGCAGCGATCCTCGCTCTGATCGCTGGCGCACCGGCTACGCTCAATACTTTGGACAGTTTGGCGGCATCCATCGGCGACGATCCTAATTTCGCCACGACGATGATCAATGCCTTGGCCTTGAAAGCGCCCTTGTCCAGTCCGGTTTTTGCTGGAACGCCGAGGGCACCGACTGCCACAGTCGGCACCAATACGACCCAAATCGCCTCCACGGCTTTTGTGCATGAGACGATCCTCGCCCTGATCGCCGGCGCGCCGGCCATGCTCAACAACCTCAAAGAACTCGCGGCCGCGATTGGTGACGATCCAAATTTCGCCGCGACAATGGCAGATGCCCTCGCGCTCAAAGCGCCCTTGGATAGTCCGGTTTTGACGGGGAATCCGGCAGCACCAACCGCTGCCGTCGGGACCAGCACCACCCAACTCGCGACCACCGCTTTTGTCCAAGCGGCCATCGCGGCGTTGGTAAACGCTGCGCCAGGGGCTCTCAACACCCTCAAAGAACTCGCGGCCGCGATTGGTGACGATCCAAATTTCGCCGCGACAATGGCGGCTGCCCTCGCGCTCAAAGCGCCCTTGGATAGTCCGGTTTTGACGGGGAATCCGGCAGCACCAACTGCTCCCGCCGGGACCAGCACCACCCAACTCGCGACCACCGCTTTTGTCCAAGCGGCCATCGCGGCGATGGTGGATGCTGCGCCGGGGACTATCAACACCCTCAACGAACTGGCGGCGGCTCTGGGCGACAATCCCAATTTCGCCACGACGATGACCAATGCCCTGGCCCTGAAAGCGCCCTTGTCCAGCCCAGTCCTGACGGGGATTCCGACTGCCCCGACGGCCGCTGTTGGGACCAGCACCAGCCAGCTTGCCTCAACGGCTTTCGTTCAAGCCGCAATGGTTAACTCTGCTCACGGCTATCACCGTGGTCTCAAAGTGCAGGTCACATCGTCTACAGGCATCAGCATCTCGGCTGATGAGCTGGTTTTGGCGGATAACAGTGCGAAACCAAAGACGAAGATATCTGTATCAGAAACGATAGCAGCCAATGTAAGTGGGGCGGGAGGAATTGACGTAGGTTCAGTCTCTGGAAACACTTGGTATCATGTTTGGGTTATTGATGGATTTGCCGGTACGGTGGCGATGCTGTCACTTTCCGCTACAGACCCGACACTACCCAGTGGCTATACCCACAAAATTCGCGTTGGAGCAGTAAGGACCAACGGCAGTGGGAACTTAATAGAAACGCGCCAATGCGGCCGCCGCGCCCAATACGTTTCGGGTGGGATCAATCTGCCTTCGTGTCCCAAGCTCGCGTCTGGAAGCGCGACATGGCCGAAAGCCGTTGCTGTAAGTGCAACTGTCCCGGCAACAGCGACCGCCATATCCCTGGTTCTCGCCCCAGGAAAAGCTGGTGGCTACGCATACGCAGGACCGAACGATAACGCTAAACCGGAGGAAATTTCAGCCTATACGGAAGATATTCCTTTGCTCTCTTCTTTTTACACCAGTTCGGCTGTTGCGGTCGGATCTATTAATTTTCTGCTCGAAAGTAGAAATATTTATTATGGAAGCACATTGGGGACGGCTTCTCTTTACTGTATGGGGTGGGAGGATAGTATCTGATGTACGCTTATTCAGATAATGGCTTGAGTTTCCGAGCTTGGGACGATCCCATGACCGTCTCACCCGACGAGGTTTTCTTCGACCACGAGCCGGCCGAATCCGAACTGGAAACAATGTTCGCAGGATATGCTTTAGCCAAGATGGCCGAGGCAAAGACTCATGCCGCTACCACTCTGTCCAACGCCTGCGCGACGGCGATCGAGCGCGGGTTTCGTTGTTCTGTTACTGGCAAGACACGAACCTACACCCTTACCGGCACCGATCAGGCTAACCTCGATAGCGCCTATCAGCTTGCATTGATAGCCGAAAACCGGGCCACCGCCTGGGCGGCCGACACGACACAGGACCGCAGCGCCGTGTTGCTGGCTGGTGGAGTCTATTATCTCTGCACCACCCCCGGTATCTCCGGCACGACCGAGCCAACTTGGTCGGCCGAATATCAGACCGAGATCTCCGACGGCACCGCCGGCTGGAGCCGCGCCGGCTATCTGATTGGCACCAATGACGGCACGATCTGGGCATCAGTCGCGGAAGTCCTGGCGCTGTGGGAGTTAAGCAAATCGCATATCGCAGCCTGCCGCACCCTCTACCGGGCGGCAAAAGCCGCGATTGACGTTGCGACATCCCTCGCTGAAGTCGATTCGATCGTCGCGACGGTGACGTGGCCAAAGGCCTGACCCTCCTCCCATCGCCGCGACCCCCTTCCTCCTTACCCCCCGTTTTATAGGAAGAAAAAACATGCCCAGTGATTATCACCACGGCGTAAGGATCATCGAACTCTCGGATGGCACCCGTCCCATCAACACCATCGAAACCGCAGTCATCGGGGTCGTGGTGACCGGGGATGATGCCGACGCCACCACTTTCCCGCTCGGCCGGCCGACCTTGATCACCGATGTCGCTTCGGCCATTGGCAAGGCTGGCGACAACGGGACTTTGCCCCATGTGCTCAATGCAATCGCCGATCACGGCAGCCCGGCCATTGTGGCAGTTCGGGTTGCGACTGGCGCCACGACGGCGGAAACCACCAGCAATGTCATCGGCAGCACCACCAGCGGGGTGAAAACCGGCATTCGGGCTCTGACTGCGGCGAAATCTGCCCTGGGAGTCACGCCCCGGATTTTGGGGGCGCCGGGCCTCGACACCCATGAAGTCACCGCCCAAATGGTCGCAGTGTCAAAGCAGATGCGGGCGTTTGTCTACGCTTCCTGCCACGAGTGCGATACCATCGAAGACGCTGTGGCATATCGCGATTTCTTTGGTGACCGCGAGTTGATGCTACTTTGGCCGGACTTTGTTTCGTGGGACGGGACCGCCAACACCGCCCGCACCGAATGGGCCACGGCCAGAGCCCTGGGACTGCGGGCCAAGATCGATGAGGAAACCGGCTGGCACAAAACCCTGTCCAATGTCGAGGTCAAGGGGGTTACCGGAATCACCAAGGACGTGTTCTGGGATTTGCAGGATTCCTCGACCGACGCCGGTTATCTCAACGCGCATGAGGTCACGACGCTGATCCGCAAGGGAGGATTCCGTTTTTGGGGGTCCCGCACCTGCTCAGAAGACCCTCTGTTCGCGTTCGAGAATTACACCCGGACCGCTCATGTTCTCGCCGACACCATGGCCGAGGCACATTTCTGGGCTATCGATCTGCCGATCCACCCCAGCCTCGCCCGCGATATCGTCGAGGGGATCAACGCGAAATTCCGCGAATTGATTCTGAATGGTTACCTGATTGGTGGCGAAGCATGGTTCGACCCCAGCAAAAATGACAAGGATATGGTCAAGTCCGGAAAGATAAACATCACTTACAATTACACGCCGGTTCCACCTTTGGAAAACCTGACGCTTGAACAGAGCATTACAGATGAATATCTGATCGATTTTGCCGCGAAAATGACCGCGTAAGGAAATAGAAATGCTTCCAGCAATCCTCAAGGACTTCAATGTTTTCGTCGATGGCAATGGAATGGCCGGACGGGCGAAGAATATCAAACTCCCGAAACTGGAACGCCAGATGGAGGAATGGTGCGCTGCCGGTATGGCGGGGCCGATTGAAATCGATTTGGGTCAGGCTTCGCTGAAACTTGAATTCACTCTGGGCGGCTTTGTCGTCGAGGTCCTCCGGCGGTGGGGGGTCAACAATCCATCGGGCATTGGCCTCCGTTTGTTGGGGGCCGAAGTCACTGGAGACGGCGGCAGAACGAACGCGATCGAAGTGTCTGTTCGCGGTCGCTGGAAATCGCTCGATTGGGGCGATGTCGAGCGCAAGAAGCTCAATGAGCTGAAGATTGAGATGCCGTTGACTTACTACCGCTATAGCATCAACAAAAACGTAATTCACGAGATCGACATGATCGGCGGCAATGTTATTGTCAATGGCACCAATCTCTCTGCCAAAATTCTCTCTGCTCTGTCAATCGCCAATTAAAAAGCATCCTACAAAGATGAGGGTTCGATGAAAAATTCCGAAACTGTTCTCTTGAATGAGCCGATCTCTTTCGGCGAAGAGAAAATCAGCCTCCTGCCGTTGCGCCGACCGATGTCTGGCGACTTGCGGGGGATCAAGCTGTCGCAGCTTCATGAACTGGACGTCAATACCATCCTGACTCTGCTGCCCCGGATCTGCACCGTCCCGCTCCCTCCCGATTTCGAGTTGGACCCGGCCGATTTGATCGAGGTCAGCGCGACGATTGCGGGTTTTTTTCTGCCGAAGAAACCCAAAATCTCCCCCTCCCAGATGACACACTGAGTGCCTGGGGGATCCTGATGAAAATATTTCCGGGGTCTTTCCCCCCGGACGTGTTTGACCGACTGAGTCTCGAACGCTACGCCGAGGTCTATGCCCTGGCGGTCGCGTTCCTGGAAGCCGAGATCTCAGCACTCGAAGATGCGCGGCGGAAAAATGGCTGACCTCCGGTTACAGATTTGGGTCGAGGCGCTGGATCGAGTTTCGGCTCCGTTCCGTCGCGCGACTCAAACGACTGACCAATTGCGCACCGCCGTGCGCGGGGCGGCTGGCGAGGTCCGCAAGCTGGAACAAACCTCCGCCTCGATTGAGGCTTTCAGTCGGTTGCAAGCCAAAGCCCAGGCCAATGCCAAGGCGCTGGAACAGGCCCGGGCCGCTGCCAAAGGGGCGGAACTGGAAGCAACGATCAAGCAATTGTACGGCAGCCAGACCGAGGCGACCAAGGCGGCCGAGGCTTTTGCCAAGGCTCAACGCTAGGTCGCAAAATTATCTGACATCGGGCGTCGTTGCTCGCTCGATATGGACCGCCTGCGCCAGGATCTCGCCCAGGCGGGACTCACTACCGATGATCTGGCCGGGGCTCAGGCTGACCTGACCCGGCGCTTGGAAGAGGCGCGGACCGCCGCCGCCCGGCAAGCCGCGACCCTGGATCAGGCCCGGGCTAAAATGGAGGCCCTGGCGGCCGCCCGGCGCAAACTGGCGGCGGCCGAGACGGCGGCGGGACAGATCGCCGGGCGCGGGGCGGCGGCGATCGCTTCGGGCGGAGGAATCCTGGCGACCACCATGCCGGTCATCGGGCGGGCCATGACGGGAGAATATCAAGCTGCCGAGTATGGTTTGACAGCTGGCCGTAGTGGCGCCGATTTGAATGCCGACCTTGAACGTGTCGAGGCAATTGCCAAACGGGTACGACAAACGAGCGGCGCTATGCTGACGGTACAGAAAGACCTTGCTGGGAAAGGTCTTGATCCAGACTTGGCTTTAACTGCGCTGGAACCGATTGGCCGAGCTGTCACAGCCACCGGTGCTGCGTTTGGAGACATGGGCAGGCTTGGTTATTCCGTCTTTGATAATCTTAGGGTCCAGACTCGATCAGGTCCAATAAGCCACGATGGTTGCAATTTGCAGAGTTGCCAGATAGTTTCTGGAGAGCTTGTCGTATCGTGTGGCGACACGGCGAAAGTCCTTGAGGCGGCAAAAGACGGCCTCGATCATCCAGCGGAATTTGTATCGGGTCTTGTCGAAGCGGATCTTGCGCTTACGAGATT